>JAFEHB010000004.1_pt5 | contig 265861 bp, 252 predicted proteins | sample 9267121 | NCBI WGS metagenome assembly JAFEHB01 (sample SAMN17103336, study PRJNA684904) | human gut metagenome | isolation source: diarrhea sample from child under the age of five | host: Homo sapiens | place: South Africa: Mafikeng, Mafikeng Provincial Hospital | collected 2019-09 | reverse complement strand
GGGGTTTGGGGGCGAAGTCACCAAGTTATCTTATCGTTGGCTGTCAAAACTAGAAGGTTTTGGTCGGCTGGCGATATGATTTTTGGGATATTGTGGACACAATATCTGAGCTCGCAAAAGCCGAAAAAGAACCTTTTGAGGCTTTTAGGAAGCACCCGTATCCCATACGGTATCGGGGATGACCCGATAGAGGCAAGTAGAGAAGGAGTATGACAAGATGACAGACCAATACCGCATTATCCGTAAGGAAATAAATCTGACACCAGAGGAGCTGGAACAGATTCAGAAGCTGATGAAACAGGAACATGTAGAGCAATTTTCTCCCTTTGTTCGTCAAAAGCTACTTGATGCAATCGAGGGAAGAAAGTCAATGACGGATTGGTTTACCCTCTGGCAATACCAAAAGATTGAACAAATCAGCCGAGATATTTTACAGGTGACTATCTTGGCTGAACAAAGTCACCAAGTCACGGTAGAGCACCTACGGATTATCTTGACCTGCGTACAGGAGCTAATAGCAGAGGTTAACCAGACTATCCCACTCAGTCAAGACTTTCGGGACAAGTACATGGGAGGTTAGGGATGGAAAATCGTTACCGAACTAATCTTAAAAAAGTTTTTCTGACAGACCAGGAACTTGCGACCTTGTACGACCGTATCGGACAGAGTCGCTGTAAAAATTTCTCTGCTTATGCTAGAAAAGTTTTGCTTAACCCTAACATGACCTTCCTAACCATTGACACCAGCAACTATGAAGATCTGGTCTTTGAACTGAAACGTATCGGAAACAACCTTAATCAAATTGCACGGACGGTCAATCAGACTCACATCTTAAAACCATGTGACCGTGAGTTGTTGGTACAGGGCATTGATCAATTGATTAAAGAAGTTGAAAGTGACTTTAATATTAAATGCCAGCAACTGAAGGAGTTTTATGGTAGTCACTAAGCACTTTGCGGTTCACAGCACCAAGTATCGCAAGAGCCTCATCAAGTATATTCTCAATCCTGAAAAGACGGAGCAGTTGAAGTTGGTTTCTGATTTTGGCATGAGGAACTATTTGGTTTTTCCTAGTTATGAGGAGATGGTGGATATGTATGAGGCCAACTTAACTAACAATGACAGGCTCTACGATTCCAGAAACGACCGCCAACAGGTCAAACAAACTAAAATCCATGCCCATCACTTGATCCAGTCTTTCTCGCCTGATGATAAGCTGACACCAGAGGAAATCAACCGCATTGGCTACGAGACCATCAAAGAACTGACAGGTGGAAACTTTCGTTTTATCGTGACAACACACACAGATAGAAACCATGTGCATAATCATATCCTGATAAACTCTGTCGACCTCAATTCTGACAAGAAGCTCAAATGGGATTACGCTCAAGAGAGAAACCTTCGCATGATTTCTGACCGCTTGGCCAAGGAAGCAGGGGCAACGATTATCCAGCCTAACCGTTATTCGCACGAGAAGTTTGAGGCTTACCGCAAGACCAATCATAAGTTTGAACTCAAGCAACGGCTTTATTTTCTCATGAAACACAGCAAAAACTTTGAGGACTTTTTGGCCAAGGCTCCTGCTCTAAACGTGGAGATGGATTTTTCCCACAAGCACGCCAGATTCCTCATGACTGACCGAGAGATAAAACAGGTCATTCGCGGTAAGCAGCTGGATAAGAGACAGCCCTACACCGAGGACTATTTCCGAGAGCAGTTTGCGACACGAGCCATTGAGCAGCGATTGGATTTTCTTTTGCCTAGAGCCCGTGACCTCTCTCATCTTTTGGAAATGGCAGAGCAGTTAAACCTGACAATCTCCCTGAAGAAAAAGCATGTGACCTTTACCTTGACTGAGAACGGTCGAACCATTTCTATAGAGAATAAAAAGGTCAGTACGAAAAATTTGTACGATGTCCAGTTTTTTGAGGATTATTTTGACCAAAGAGAAAGCATAACAGAGTCTGACTTGACTAACTTTGTCTATGATTTGAAGACCTATCAAGAAGATCAGGACAAGGATAAACTCTCAAGTGAGGAACTCCTAACAGCCTACAAGGAGTTCAAAGAGAAACATGACCAGATTCAGGAGTTTGAAGTTGTCCTAGCAGAGTATCAGATTGATAAGGTGGTCAAGGAAGGTCTTTTCATCAAGATGAATTACGGTGTCAAAAAAGACGGCTTGGTCTTTATCCCAAACCGAAACTTGGATATTCATGAGAACGAACAAGACAAGTCCTACCATGTCTTTATACGAGAGACCGCCCAGTTTTTCATCTTTAACAAAGAAAGTTCAGACCTCAATCGTTACATGAGAGGGCGTGAACTAATCCGTCAACTTACTCACGACAGCACGCATATCCCTAAACGTAGGCGGCCAACCATTGCCAACCTCAAAGAGAAAATCGCAGAGGTGAATCTTCTTATCGAATTAGACCTTAACAATCAGTCTTATCAGGAAATCAAAGATGAGTTAATCAAGGAAATTGCCCAGCTGGATTTGACCATTACAGATTTGCAGGATAAGGTTGCTCATCTAAACAAGGTAGCAGAGGTCTTAATCAATCTCAACAACTCAGACCCAGAAAATAGAAGACTGGCAAAATATGACTATGCCAAGATGAATCTGACTTCAGCTATCAAACTGGAGCAGGTGGAGAAAGAAATCGAAGAAAATCAAAGATTTATGACTAAATGGATAGATGATTATGAATATAAGATTAGGAGATTAGAGAATTTTATCAATATACTTGATAACACAAGAAATCAAAATGTTACCAAATTAGAACGAGAAACAAAATCAGTATAGTTATTTGAGATACCATGGAAAAATTATAAGGCTGATAGTATTAATATCACTATCAGCCTTACAGGTTATTTAACGTTTCAGAAAAACTATAATGTCAAGATTAACTATACAGTATCTAATTCTTTCAAATAATTTTCTATCTTCATCAACATTAAAGGATTGTTATAAATCTTACATAACTCTCTTGCTTCTATATAATAATTTTTGACTTGTTCTTTGTCTAGAAATTTGGCTCCAGCATTTCCTACAAGAATAAGTAGAGGAGCCAGTTGGTAGCTTGTCTGTCTTTGTTTACAGAGTTCAATCGTCTCAAGAGCTTCTTGGATGGCTTCGTTATATTTTCCCTTTGACACGAGGTAGTGAGCGTAGTTGTAACGAACTCTGATGTAGCCAAATAAATACTCTTGATGCTCAAAATTTTTTGTCTGATATAACTCCATTAAATGAGAGTAGTTTGCCTGATATTCTTGTTCACGACCCACTAAGGAATAGAAATTAGATAGAGTATTCAATACCTTTAAATAAATCAGAGTATTTGAGGAGACTTTTAATAATATATTTTCCAATGATGAAATAGCCTCACACTTACTGTCATATTGATAGAAGTCAATAATAGCTTTAATCCATTCAAGGTAAGTTCGGTCTTCTAGTGTTAGAAAAGTACTTCGTTCAATCTCTATTCTATAAATATATTCCAAATCATCATAATTTCTGTCATCTAATAGGCGAGCAGATAATTGCTTGAAATTAGAGAGGTTAGATTTAATTTCAATTTGTTCATTAAAAAAATAATCTAATGGTACTTCAAGTCGTTGTGAGAGTTTGAACAAAAGGTCTGCGGAGGGAATGAAATGCCCTCTCTCAATTTTACTAATCTGGCTTTGTTCACAAATTCCTTCTGCAAGAGTTTGTTGGGAGAGTCCTAGCTCTTTTCTTTTTAATCTGAATTTTTCAGAGAGTATGCTCATAAAAACAATATTTCCTTCTATTTTTCTGAATCCATTATATAATATCTATCTAAAAATGGCAAACTGGACTACAAAAAATTATTAAATGGAATAAAAAAAAAAAAAAGTTCAAAATGTAATAAAAATAATTGACTAAGTAATATATATATGTTAGAATAAAAACAAGGAAACAGAAAGGGGTTTCATTGCATGAGAAAAAAATGTGGGATTAAAAAATTAGTTACATTTGCATTACTAGGTGTTTTTATGTTTAGTAATACAATTCCTTACCAACAGTTTATTCAGAAGAATAAACAATTGGAGATTCGAGTGCAATCACAAAAGAAGTCCAATGGTCTTGATGTTGGGAAGGCTGATTAGTTGATTAAATGATGAAAATACTATTAACTATATAGTATTTCTGTTTTATCTAATCGTTAATTAGAAAGAAGGGATTCCAATGTACTAGGGTGTGATTTGTTGATACTTCTAAATGCAGTCATTGTTATAGTTAGATTTTAAGTGAAAGAAATGAGGGCTTTACGATGAAGAAAAGCATAAAAAAAATAATTACAACATCTTTACTTGCACTGACTTTAGCTGGTGCAGGTGGTTCGATTGTTTCAGCTGCAACAGTTTGGTATAAAGGTACTGCAGTTTATTGGAATTATGGTCGCACTGCTGGTCTTTGGAGCTATTCAAATGTTCAGTCTGGTGTTTACGAACACTCAGCATCTGCTAACGGGGCATTCTCAGGCTGGCGATCCCCTGGAGTAGAAGCACGTGCTTCTAGATTCATCGGAACTGGTACAGCTGAATGTTACTGGAATTGTAGGTAAGTGCCTATGACATACAAAAACATGTTATTAGGTAAAATGAAATACTTAATCCTGTTTTTGATTGCCATCCAGAGTATCTTACTTGCTCTGGTGGCAATTTTTTTAGCAGGTTTACAGTATCAACAGTCATGGCAGAGTTATAATCATCATTCCGGGACCGTAACAGTTTATCTTCAGAAGTTAACAAAAGAGCAATCACAAGATGTATTTAATTATTTTTTAGAACAGAGTGACTTGTCCATATGGACAAAACGTTCTGAAAGTAGTGATACAGGAGAAGGTCCAAATAGGATTTATATAGACATCCTTGGTAGCTCTGCTGGGTTTTCAGATTTTGAAAGTACGGGTAAAATAGTTGTCTCACAACAACAATTTGCAAATTTATTATCTCATAGTGATAATAGTATGACTATTGGACTTGACAAAGGCTCAAATAATATGCTTTACGAGCTTCCAGATTTATTATTTAGCACACCTGTAGTCATTGAACGATTAGATTATACTTTCCAAAACACTAATACGATTAATGGGATATACCATATCAATGGTCTCCACGATGCTGTCTCAAGAGATAACTTTTTGCTGCATCTTTCAAAGGTGTCAGGTATTTCTGTTGAGGATTTGACAAAAGAAAGTTTTGGAAGTAGTACTGATCAGGGAATTTGGGGAATAATACTTGCTATCAGCATCTTAGTAAATGCCTTCATTTTACTGATCCTATTCTTAATCTGTGTTCTTCAATCCTTTAAACATTTCGGAACATTGATTCTTTTAGGATGGGATAGAAAAGAATTATGGTCTGCTTTTTTCAAAAATTCTCTACTATTTTCAATCTACACTATTCCAATTATCTCTTTATGTAGTTGGTTGTTGTCAGGCTGGTCTAGTTTTGGTTTATCATCGTTTATTCTAGTTTTTGCTGGAGTCAGCCTCTCAGTCTTGTTGCTACTATTTATATTCATTATTCCAACGATTATTGTTTATTCGGTTTCTCCATTAGCCGCAATTCATAAACGATTACCAATGAAGCCTTTAATGGTAACCTGCTTGTTATTCTATACCTTGGTAGCTGGTTTGTTAATCGCAGTCAGTTACTCTTTAGATGCTCCAATAAATCAGTTTATTGATAATATGAAAGTATCTAGGGAGTGGAAGAATGTTGAAGATATGTACGTTATATCCAGCTTTGTTGAGGGAGATGATGTAGGTACATATGCAGGAACTACAAATTCCCTTGAGCGTAGTATGTATAACTTTTACCAGCGTATATCTGAGCTTCCAGGCGTCTATATTGCCCAAGGACAATTTCTTAATCAGGAGTCCCTTGATGCAGTCTATGGGACCTACCAGCATGTCCCTAAAAAACCATTTTGGTATTTGAAATTCTCCTATAATTACCTGCAAGACCTAGGTATTCCCCTAAGTGATGAAGAGTTGCTAGAGATGAGGAATGGTACTCGACTTTATCTTCTACCTAACACGCTCAATACAGAAGAACTTGAGGTGATGAAGGCGTATTTACAGGAAAGTGTCACTGTAAAATCGGGAGATTTACAAACTAATTTCACAGAAAATCAGAAATTTATGTTCAAGGTTTATCAACCGTCTCGACCAATATTTACTTGGTCAGATTCCATTTCTTATGGTACAACTAGTGAGAATCCAGTTATTTTTGTCTCAACACCAGAGAATTTATATTTCATGGAGTCGGCAAACTTAGTTGTCAGTGGCTATAATGGTCTTTTGAAGATTCGTGATAGGGAAACGATGGAACAGGTAGTGTCCGTTTTAGAAACAGAATTTCCAGATTTAACGGATAATCGGTTGAGTTTTACAACTGTCAAGAACTTTATCAATGGTCTTCAAAAAGATCTGAGTTATACATTTTATCTTTTCGGCACGATCATAGCGATTATCATAATTACGATGATGGCTATTTTCTGGAGTTTTGTCTTAATGTACCGCTTGTTATTTGAAGAAAAATTGTATGTTCAATACTTTATGGGATTCTCACCATGGAAAAGATATATTGGTGTGCTTTCTCTCATTATTAGTTTTTCTGTGGTGGAATTAATCGTTTCTATCTTAGTGGGTTCTAAGTTGGGAATAGTCATGACACTAGCTACATTTGCTTTTCAGATAATGCTTCTTTACTTCAGCTTGTTCCGTAAAGAAGGAGAGAGTATCATACAATTATTTAAGGAGTAATCTCATGTCTAGAATTTCAGTACAAAATGTATCAAAACAATTTGGTTCAAGAGAAATTTTCAAAGACTTAAGCTTTGATATTGAGGAAAATGAATTTGTAGCTTTAGTAGGACCTTCTGGTTCTGGAAAATCGACTATCCTCAATATGATTGGACTATTGGATACTGTTGACAGTGGTAAAATCCTAATCAACGGAAAAGTTTTGCCTAAGGTAAATTCGCAATCAGCAGTTCATTACCGAAGGAATGTCATCAACTATCTTTTTCAATCCAATGCACTCATTTCTACATCTAGTGTGAAAGATAACCTGATGCTTGCCATGACTTTTTCGAATTTCTCTAGACAGGAGAAGGAGCAGAGAATCAAGGAAACGCTAGAATTTGTTGGTCTACAAAATCGGTTAAATAGTAAAATCAATGAATTATCGGGAGGTGAACAGCAGAGAATTGCGATTGTGAGAGCTATTTTAAAGCCCGGAGATATTGTCCTAGCAGATGAACCAACCGGATCGTTAGATCCTGAAATGTCTCAAAAAGCATTCGATTTGATTCGAACTTTGAGAGATCAGTTTGGTAAAACAATTTTGGTTGTTACGCATAACATGGAGCAAGCACGGCAATGTGATAGGATCATTTCACTGGAGTCGGTTCTTGTAAATTAACTCAACCATTATTAGCAGTTGATACGGTTACTTTTTATGGAATATCGAAGGCGGAGAGTTCAAACATGAAAAAATTTACATACGATATTATAAAACAGCCAAGTTTGTCTAATCGTTTGGAGTTGAAAACACATGTACTGGTTGAAAATCATATTTATTCCATGTTATTTTGAGGAAGATATTGTGAAAGTCAAAGATGATGATGAAGTTGAGTGGGATTTGTTAGAATTTCAAAAATTTAGAGCATTTTTGGCTTAGTAATATGTGTTAAAGGCTCAAAATCTATGGTAAAAAAGTAGCTTTGAAAACGTATTACCTCCAAAGATTTAGTTAAATAATGATTTAACACAAAAAGAAATTATTGAAGTTCTGGAAAGATGTTGTTTCAGTATAGAAATAAGTCTTGAAAAACTGGATTTGAAGAATTATTTTGATTATATTGTTTCGGATGACAATTGCTATTGAATATTCGTACTCAGGGATACAGTGATCAACTAGTGCTGGTATTGCTACTATTGGATATTACGATAACCGATTGCCTTTATTTAATGCTAAGGCAAATTGTAAGGCTGGAAGTATGCAAGAAGTATTGAACGTAATTCAATCACAACATGAGTTTTAAAACGTCTAGACGTACTTAGAAAAATAAAAAAAGTGATAGCAATTTTGCTCTATCGCTTTTTTTATTTTTCTAAAAACAGCGGTAAAAATACATGATTTTTTCACTCTTAATAGTGAAGTCTAAATATGAAGAAACTTTTAAAAAATTCCCTAATTTTATTGTTGGTAATGGATATTATTATTGTCGGTGGATAAAATGTTTAGGTGTACACCTAAGTCTTTAGATATCATCTAAAGACTTAGTACTGGTTGGAGGATACGATGAAAGATAGTATGGTTAATTATTGGTTAAATTATTTTCCGGAGTATAGTATAGAAACGTTTGAAGTAGAATAGATATTAAGGACCTATCTTTCTCTTATTCCAAAGACTCAGCTCCTGTAATAGAAAATTTAAATTTGACTATTGAGTCAGGACAGAGAATTGCACTAGTCGGTCAACCGGGATCAGGAAAAAAAAATACCATCAGGATTATATAAGATTGATACAGGAAAAGTTTTATTTGGTGGTGTAAACTAAGGAGTAGAGATGGCTATAGTTGAAATTATAAATCTAACAAAAAGCTTTAAAGATATTGAAGCTATTCATAACACTTCATTTTATTTGAATAAGGGAAAAGTATATGGTTTTGTTGGACCAAATGGGGCTGGAAAAACTACAATTATCAAAATGATTCTAGAGAGTTTAAAAACAGATTCTTGGAAAATAACTATTTTTAATCAAACCATAGAAGAGAATTCCGAAAATATATTATCTAGGATAGGTTAGTTTTGGGACCTTCATTTTATGGTCATCTTGATGCTTATAAAAATTTGAAGTTAATAGCAAATATGAAAGGGCTTAGTTTAGATACTGAAAGACTTAATGAATATCTATCAATGGTAGGATTAAAAGATGTTAAAAAGAAAAAAGTAAAAAATTTTTCAATGGGCATGAAACAACGTCTAAGTATAGCTGTATCATTGTTAGGTAGTCCAGAAATATGAATTTGGTATGAACCAATCAATGGACTTGATCCACAGGGTGTAATTGAAATTAGAAGTTTAATCCGTTTTCTACAGGAGAAAAAAGGTATTACATTTTTAATATCAAGTCATATTCTTAGTGAACTGGATAAAGTGATATCTGATATTATAATTATAAATTATGGGAAAGTTGAATTTTTTGGTTCTTGCCACTACCTTTTACATTGAAAAAAAGATTTAGAAGTTAGTTGATGAGGGAATTTATATAAAGGTGTCTTTTCGTATTAAGCAGAGTGGTCTTGTTTTTATTCCCAATTATCAATTAGATATTCTGGAAGAAGAGAATCAGACAAAATATAAAATTTTTATACGTAAGACAACCTCATACTTTGTTTATAACAAAGAACATTCGGATAAGAATCAGTATATCAAAGGACGAACCTTGATAAGAAAGCTAACCAACGATAGTCGAGTAATACCATACAGAAGACCTACAGTTAAGAGGCTACAGGAAAAGATTACTGAGATTAACCTCTTCATTGAATTAACTGAAGCAGATAAGAAATACCAAGACATTAAAGACGAGTTAGTTAAAGAAATAGCAGAGATAGATATAAAACTAAATCAAATCAATGAAAAAATCGCCAACTTAAATAAGATGGCGGAAGTACTTATCAATTTGAAGAGTGAAGATTTAAGCAGTCGAAAGCTTGCAAGATATGACTTTTCAAAATTAAATTTGCCAGAATCAATTACAGTAGAACAAGTAAGCGAAGAAATAAGAGTACTGCAAGGGGAATTAGACCGATCACTTGATGAATATGATGGAATAACTAGAAGATTGGAAATGTTTGTGAAAATTCTCAGTGACACTTAAGAAATAGCTATGAAATTCAAAGACGATATCTTTATATCCAATTTGTAAAATTAAGCTAGACAGAAAAAAGCCATCTATGTTAGGCTCAGATAAACACCACATTTTTCTGAGAGGAACTAACATAAATGACCTACACTCATTTTACCACAAACGAGCTTGTAATGATAGAGGCTTACTATCAAGAAGGAATGGCAGTTAGCGCTATTTGTCACTCTCTCAAAAGATCAAAACAAACTATTTATAAGCTTATTGCTTATTTTAAGGCTGGACACACGGCCTAAGATTACTATGAAAACTACAAAGCTAACAAGCAGAGGTGTAGTCGTCGTAAAAAAACAACTCACTCAAAATGAACAAACATTTATCCAAATGCATTTTGATCGCGACTGGAGTCTAGATGTTGTTAAAGGCACTTATCCTGATAATATTTCTTTATTGCCTAGTTGACCGTGGTATCTTCAAGAAAGAGAGTTTACCCTGGAAGGGAAAGTGCAAACCAAATGGTAAGACCGAAAAACGTTGCAAGCTAGTTTTTCGTCGGGATATTCGTGAGCGTTCGAAAGTCTATCCAGAATTTGACAGTGAGTTTGGTCATCTTGAAGGTGATATAAACTACAAAAGTGCTGTTATCACTTTGGTAGAGAAGCAGTCTAAAGCTATTATCACGCTTCGAACAAAGGGGCGAAAAGCTGGTGATATTGAACAAGCACTGACTATTTGGCTCTCAATATTTCCAAAACATCTCTTTAAATCAATGACCTTTGATTGTGGGAAAGAGTTCTCTAATTGGAAGACGATTTCTAATCAACACAATATTGATATTTTCTTTGCGGATCCAGGTTGCCCTGATCAACGTGGATTAAATGAACACTCAAATGGATTATTAAGACGTCATGGACTACCTAAACAAATGGATTTTAATGGCTTGTCTCAAAAAATATTATAAACTATAGCTGATAGACGAAATAACATTCATAGGCAATCACTAAACTATCAAACACCTTATCAAGTTTTTATGAGTTACATAAAATGTCTAGTTTAATTTGACAATTTGAGTATTATAAAAAAGCTAGTCTGTTAATAATGCTGTTCAAAAAATTTGGTATGGTCGATATTTGATGGAAGAAACTATGTATACCCACGGGGCTAGTTAATTTGATAAATTGTAAAATAAAAGTGTAACAAAAACTCATAGCATCTTCAATTGTTTAATATATAAGTAACCACACTAATGATAACACGAGAGGAATCTATGAGATATTACCATAACTGAACGCATTAAGATAGAGACTTACCTAGAATAAGGTCTGGAACCAAGTTATATAGCCAATAAAATGGGTGTTAATAGAAACTATTTCCATAGAACTCAAGCGCTGCTAAGGCAATTATTCAGCCGAAATGGCTCAACTACATTATTATCAACCCGTAAGACGAAAATGCAGAAAAGTCAGTTGTACACCAGATATCAAACAAGACATTGGAAGGCAGTTACAGGCTTTTTGGTCTCCTGAATAAATTTCTAGTCGCTATCGTTTGGAACAAAAGCAAGCCTATGGTGGATTTCAAAAAAATCTATAATTGGCTTTATAAATGCATTATTAGCTGTGATTTATCTGTTTTGAGACGCAAGAAAAAAAGTTGACAGCCCCAGGAAGCACAAGGAAAATTTACGATTGAACCCTCCGTCTCCGAACGTCCTAAAGTTATCCAAAAAAGAGAGATTGTAGGTCACTTGGAGTTAGATACTGTCATTTCTTCTCGGGGGAATAGTAAAGGCTGCTTAGCCATTTTTGTCGAACGAAAGACACGATTTACATGCCTTTAAAATTCCTAATCGAACGGCAAAAAAATCCATGTTTTCAGCAATTTAGTAGCTCTATCAACTTTTTCTAAAAGACTTTGTAAAATCCTTTACCTCAGACCGAGGAAAGGAATTCTCTTGTTACCCTTTGATAGAAGATCTTGGTATTGATTTTTACTTTGAGGATGCCTATGCTTCTTGGCAAAGGGGAAATAACGAAACCTCCAATGGTTTACTCAGAGAATATTCCCCTAAGAAGGCTGATTTAACAAGCTTTAGTGATGAAGACTTGTTCTCAGCACTGTTTCATATCAACCATCTACCACGCAAATGTTTAGGTTACAGAACACCCTTCGAGGTGCTTTTAAATAAATGGTAAAAATGTTGCACTTATTCTTGCAGTTTATCTTTTAAAAAAATAGGGGTAATCAGAGAAACATGGGTGCTTCATACTAGTCAAAGCTTGCAAAGATTGAAAAAAAGATGTAAAATGTTTGAAAATAAACATCAACATTTAGATGATAGGGAGATTATGAGGTTTATGATACCATTGGATGCTAGTGTATTTATTTTAGGTGTAGTTAAAAATATTGACTATAATACCAAAAATGTAGAAAAAGCTTTATATTCACTTCCGTATGATAGACAGAAAGAAGCGCTGAAATATGCTTATAATGATTGTATTAATTCGATTATAGGTTATAGACTTCTAGAGCATATTATAAAAAATAGTCTGAATGTTAAGAAAATTCCGGAATTTTCTTATACACATTATGGAAAACCGTACTTTAAAATAAAACAGGGATTGAGAAAGTTATATTTTAATATTTCCCATACGAATGGATGTGTGGTTGTTGCTGTATCAAATTCAAAAGTTGGTATTGATGTAGAGACTGTTAAAAATATGGACCTATCTATAAAAGATATGTTTTTAAGTACAGAAGAAATGGAAAAAGTATGTTCAGAAAGTTGGAATGCTAAAAGTGAAGCAACAAGAATTTGGACATTGAAGGAGTCTTATTTGAAGATGAAAGGAACTGGTTTAATTGATGATTTATTTAACGTTAATACATCTAAGTTAAATTTAAATTCTATAAGTGTCAATATTCAGGAATATTGGATTTCAGCTAATATTTTAAGTGGAAATCCTAGCTGTCAATTATTTATTTACGAAGATAAAGAGTTTGAAAAATTGCTTTAATTTACCAAGAAAAATGAGGAGGTTTATGTGATTAAGTTAGTTATGATACCTTATGCGGGAGGAAATTCGTGGGGATATGCTGATATTTCTAAGCGACTGAAAAATAATAATATTGATTGTATTCTTTATGATTATCCTGGGCATGGTAAACGAGTTACTGAAGAATTAATGGATAACATTGATAAAGTGAGAGAAGATTGTGTAAATTACATACAATCAAATATTAGTGACAATGATACTTTATTTATTTTTGGACATAGTTTAGGTGCATTAATTACATATGAAGTTGTTAAAGATTTTAATAAATCAAAAAATAGAGTACAAGGAATGATAGTTTCTGGAATGTACCCACCTGATATGAAAGAAAGTAGGGGATCCTCAAAATACTATTCTAACAAGAACTTTATTGAGAATATAATGAAACTAGGAGGAATTCCTCTAGAAATTTTAAATAATCCAGAAGCTGTGGAATTTTTTGGGGAAATTATTAAAAATGACTATCAAATATTTGATAGTATTAGAGCAAGTTCTGAATTAATAAACATTCCTATTCTTGCTTTTAGTGGCAATGAAGATAAGAATTTTTCTGAAGAAAAAGTAAGTTTCTGGGAAAAGCTTACGAATTCAAATTTTAAAATTCATAATTTTCAGGGAAATCATTTTTTTATTTTTGACAATGTTAAACCAATTGTTGATAGCATAACAGAATTTATAGAGGAGACTTTAAAATGAAAAGAGCAAATAGTATTATTGAAATTTTTAAAAAGCAAGTTAAGGAATCTCCAAACAATGTAGGATTAGTTACGGATTTTTCTAATTATAGTTATGATGAGATTGATAAAAATTCTGATAAAGTAGCTGATGAACTTTTACGAAATAATGTAGTAAAAGGCGATTTTATTTCTGTTATTATGCATAGATCAGAAAAAATGTTATTTGCGATTTTAGGAATTCTTAAAGTAGGTGCTGTGTATGTTCCAATTTCACGAGAATTTCCAGAAGAAAGAACAGATTATATATTAAAAGATACAGATTCTAAAATAGTAATTGTAGATGGAGACATTAATTTAAACAATACAATTTTTACGCTAGTTGCTAATGATGATTTTTTTAAAAGAGAATTAAATTCAAAAGTTAGTATTCCTCTTATAAACGGTGATGATCCTCTTTACTGTATATATACTTCAGGTACTACTGGTGTACCTAAGGGAGTTGTGAATACGAATTTAGGCTGTATAAACAGGATTTCATGGATGCAAGAAGAATATCCAATTAATAATAATGATAGGATACTTCAAAAGACAAATTATATTTTTGATGTGTCAGTATGGGAACTTTTCTGGTGGTTCTTTACTGGTGCATCATGTGTATTATTAGAAGATGGCGAACAAGGAAATCCTGAAAAAATTTATCGAAAAATTATTGAGGAAAAAATTACAGTTACCCATTTTGTACCAACTATGTTATCAGAATATTTGAATTATTTGGAAGATAATAGTATTGAAGATTCATCTAATTTAAAATGGATTTTTTCAAGTGGTGAACCATTGCTTCCAGAATATTCCTCTAGATTTTACAAATTAAGTAAGGGAACCTTAGTAAATCTGTATGGACCAACTGAAGCTAGTATAGACGTTACTCACTATAAAGTATCTGGTGAAGAATCTCAAATACCAATTGGCGTACCGATTAAAAATATGCAAGTAGTAATAGCTGATCCCAAAACTTTAAAGATTTGTGATGAAGGTAAAAAGGGAGAAATATTTATTTTAGGAGTAGGTTTAGCTAAAGGTTATTTGAATAACCCAGCCAAAAATGCTGAAGCCTTTTTAAATAACCCGTTCGGAACAGGGAGAGCTTATAGAACAGGGGATTTTGGATATGTTAAAAATGGATTATTATATTATGTAGGAAGAAAGGATGATCAAATAAAGATTAATGGTTATAGAGTTGATTTAAATGAAATCCTATTTCATTTAAAAAATTTCGACAGTATTGATGATGTTAGAATTATTTATACTAAAGAAGTGGTAAACACATTAAAAGTATATTTTATTTCAAAAGAAAAAATAGAAGAAGAATCTATAAGAAATTATTTGCAAACAAAGCTCCCTAAGTATATGGTGCCCCATGAGTACTATCAGTTAGATAAGTTTCCTATAACATTAAATGGAAAACTTGATAAGAAGAAATTGCTTGAGTTATCGAATAGTAAATTAAAATATTTACAAAATTACACTGATAAACTAGATGAAAAGCAAAAGGCTATTTATAATTCTTTAGCGTTGTCTCTAGGGAAACAAGATATTGATTTGAATAAAAATTATATTTCTTTAGGTGGTGACTCTATGAAGGCAATACGTGCTGTATCAATTTTACGAAAAAATGGATTTAACTGTACAATAAAACAAATATTGACAAGTAATAAAATTATTGACCTTTGTCAAAATATTGTTGAAGATACTTCAGAATTTGAAGATGATATTACACCATATGGTAGTGTCATTGATACTCCTATTATAAAATTATTTAAAAAATATCAAATGCAACATCCAGGACATTTTAATCAGATTCGGTCAAAAACTGAAGAAAATTTAAATGTTGGTCAAATCAAAAAGGTACTATTTAATTTAGCAAGAATTCATCCTGAGCTAACAGCAATCTTTTTAAAGAATGGCACTCTAACTATTGAAAATAGCCCTTTCTCAAATTTAGAAATTATAGATCGTAGGTCAGATCAAGAGTTGGATTGGAAAAAAGAGCTAGATAAACTGTTAACTGATGGAAAGTTAGAATTTCATAGCAATGAACAATTATTTAAAGTAGTCGTATTTGAAATGTCTAATAAATGTTTACTTCTATTTATTGCACATCATTTAATTATTGATGAAATTTCTTGGAAAAATATTTTTGATGATTTTGATCAATTAGGAAAAAATATTTTGATTAATTCTGATTATGAAGATCATAAAACTGTTGGGACTTCTTTTAGATCTTGGAGTTACTTTTTAGAATCATATAAAAAAGATTTTGTAAATTCTTCAGAATTTAAGTATTGGAAAAATTTAAATGAGGAATTTTTTGAATTGAATAAAAATTTGAACCAACTTACTATCACCGAAGTAGCCGAACCTGTTGTAAATATAACACAAAAAATTTCTTCAATCTCTTCATTGAAGAAAATAATCGATGGTAGCCAATATACTATTTTAGATCTGATTTTACTCCTTTTAAAGAAAGCTTTACAAAAAATTAAAAACATTGAAAAAGTTCCATTATTAGTTGAGAGTCATGGAAGACATGATTTTTCAGGGAAATTAAGGATAGAAAACACCGTTGGTTGGTTTACTAGCTTTTACCCTTTAATATTAACTAAAGAAAGTACCACAGAAGAGGGATTATTTAAAATACATCAGCAAATTAAATCAATACCGAACGATGGAATCGGTTATGGGCTTTCATTTGACAACTTGAATTTTATCATGCCACATTTTCTATTTAATTTTTTTGGAGAAATAACAGAAGACAATAATATTCAATATGTAAAAGATTTCTTCAAATATGAAAAAAATGAAATTAACTTTATTAATATGCATCCAATGAAAATTGATGTAATGATTTTAAATGGAGATGTTACCATTTCTATTGAAGCTCAACAAAGATTTTATTCACAAAAAGTTTTAAAGAAAATTGTCGATGAAATTATTTCTGAAACACTAAAATTAGAAAATACTGAAGTTAATGAAGTGAAAATTGAAGTTGATGAAGGTATTGATTTTGATGATTTTTCTAATATTCTAGATAAATTTAATTAAAAGCTGTAGGGGAAAAATATGGAAAAAAATAATGTTGAAAGAATTAATAAATTAACTGCTGCTCAAGAAGGAATACTGTTTCAAATTTTAAGTAATGAATACCATCCTAAATATTCTGTTCAAAGACTATATAAATCAAAAATTCCTTTAGATACCGAAAAATGTCAAAGTATCTTAGATAAGCTAACACATATGTACAGTGCTCTGAGAACAGTAATTATCTATAAAGATGTAAAACAGCCTGTTGCTGTGACATTAAAGAGTATTAAAAATAAAATAAATTTTTTTACAGTCGATAATTCTGAAGAATTAAAGAAAACTTGTAAGCAAAGACATTTAAAAAACTTTGATATTCAAACAGAATCGGCTGTTCGAATGGATATTATAAAGAATAATGCAGATTATTATTTATGTTTAACAACTAACCATTTATTAGTTGATGGAAAAAGTTTTGATAATTTAATATTATCATTTATGAAATTATATAGTAACGAAATATTAAATATTAAGTTGGCTGATAATATTTTTAGTGCCTATTCAGATTTTTATAATAGTGTCAAAAAAGAAAACCAAGATTATTGGAATGAAAAGGTTAGTAAAATTGAAAGTGACTATCATTTATCTGATGTGTTTTCAGAAAAATCGGAAAGAAGTGAATGGTTACATCAAAGCATAAATCTTAAAGGAACTCAGTTTGATAAATTGAAGCAATTGTCAAGTTCTTGGAATGTAACACTTAATAATATTTTAGAATATCTTTGGGGAATTACTCAGTCTAGACTTTCATTATCAAAGAATATCTTATTTGCAAGAGCGACATCAGGAAGAAGTTGGGGACTAGATAGTGTAGATAATGAAATAGGAAACTTTGTTAATATTGTTCCTGTAATTTTCAATGTTAACTATGAAAGTAAAATAAAAGAATCAGTAGTTGCTTTTAATAGTGAATGCTTAAATGATAATATTCATCAGTTTTGTTCATTTTCAGACATTGTAAAAGTTTCTCCTACTAATAATTTTGGTTCTTTAGTAGTTAATAATAATTATTCTGAGAAAACTACAGGTTATTTTTTAGAACAAAAATATGAAAAAGAGGAAAATGAATTTCCTCTACACTTTGTTATTAGTACTTATAAAGATAGCATTGATATTACACTAAATTACAGTACTAACGAGTTTTCTAGTAATTTTGTTAATCATTTAATTAAATTATATGAAGAATGTCTAGACATACTACTAAATTCAGAAGAAGGTGAAATCACTGATTCTTTCTTCTTTAAAGAGAATCAACAAGATGTTATAAATAATAAATCAATTATGTTGCCAGTCGATAGATTCCAAATTCTAGCTAATAAATATCCTGAGAAAATTGCAGTAGTGGAGAAGGAAAATAAAGTAACATATGCTGAATTGTTAAAGAAATCTCAAAAAATCGCTACCTACATTCAATGGAAATATGGAGAAAAATTAGAAAATAAAGTCATAGTATTGGGCATGAAAAAATCGATTGATTTAATCATTGCTATGTATGGATGTTGGCTAATAGGAGCAGCGTGCTTTATATTGGATCCTTCTGTTCCTAATGATAGGTCAAAAAAAATTCTAAGTGATTTGAATCCATTATGTGTGTTATCTATGATGGATATTATTAAGATTCTTGAATCAAAAAATTTAATAGACAAGACATATAAAAATGTAAAAGTAGATCCAAATAGCATTTGTACATATATTTATACTTCTGGGTCGACTGGGAATCCTAAGGGGGTGAAAATTAGTTTTGATAACTTAGCCAATTTTACACTTCTAAATAATGAAAATACAATTGTAAGGGAAAATGATATAAAAAACCGTACGATGCTTTCGTTAACATCAACTTCATTTGATATTTTTCAAAATGAAATTCATGTTCCTTTAACTAATTTAGGTACTGTAGTGATACCAGACGAAAATAATATTATAGAATCAATTATTAAAACAGATATTTTACAAACTACACCATCAAAATTTCAATATGTATTTGATACTGTTGAAAAGAAAGAATATCTGAATAGTGTCAGTTTAATAATTCTTGCTGGAGAAAAATTATCAAGTAAGTTAGTTAAAGAGATAAGAAAATATACAAAGGCAGATATTATTAATGGCTATGGACCAACAGAATGTACAATTTATTCAAGTTTTAAGAGAATTAAATATACGGACAAAATTTCAAATTTGAAAACTATATCTATCGGAAAACCTTATTCAAATTATCAAATTTCAATAGAAAGAGATAATAAAAACTGTTTAGCTGGTACAGTTGGTGAAATTGTAGTATATGGTAGGGGAGTAGGACTAGGTTATCAAAATCTAGAGTCAGATGCATTTTTGAAAGATCGAAAAGGATACCATACAGGGGATTGTGGCTTGATATCATCAGATGGAGAAATAAGAATTATCGGTAGGATCGATAATCAGGTCAAATTAAATGGTTACAGAATAGAACTTGAAGAGGTTGAATATCAATTTAACCAAATTCCAGAGGTAGTAAATGCAGTTGCTAAATTACAAAATATTGATGGATTTGACTATTTAACTGTTTATTATGTGTCTGAAAAAAATTTAGATAAGAATTATATTGATTCAAAATTAACTGGTAAGTTAATGTCTTACATGCTTCCAAACTATTGTATAAGAATTAGTCAAATACCAACTAATATCAATGGGAAAGTAGATAGAGATAAGTTACCTCAAATATCATTTAGAAGTTCTGCAAAAATTGGAGACGATAATTATAGTATTATAGAAATTGTAAAAGAAGTTTTAAATGTTGTTGATTTAAAAATGACAGATAACCTATTATCAAAGGGATTGACATCACTCCATTCAATCAGGTTGGTAGGACGTATAAATAAGGTTTTTGGAATAGATTGTACTATTAGTGATATATTTTATAATTTAAGGGTCTCTGATTTATGCGATATGGTTAGTCAGAAAATTTCTAATTTTAAAAATAATTTATCGGATAAAGAGTTATCTATCAGTGAGATGCCTGAAACTCAAAAAAGAATATACCTCGCTAATCAAAAATATAATGATACGAGATATAATTTACCATATATTTGTAATTATCAAAGAGGTATTTCTACAGAACAAGTTCGCAAAGTTGTAGATTCTATTTGTGATCATTTTAAAGTTTTGAAAATGAATTTAGTTTTTGATAAAAATGGTTTTCGTAGAGTAAAAAGGGATATTCATAATAATAAAGTCATTGAAATAGAAGAACAGAGTATCAATTCTATAAAAGATTTAATTCAACCGTTTGATATAAGTAATGGAGAAGCCTTTAGAATTTTTATAATCAAATCATCAAGTGAATCTACACGATTCTTGTTTGATTTTCACCATGCTTTTTTTGATGGAATTGCAGTGAAAAATTTCTTTAGTATTTTTTCTAAGATATTAGACAATGAATACTATCTTGAAAGTGCTGATATTAAACCATCATTATTTTTACCCAATTTTAAAATCGAAAGTAATAATAAAGATTTTGAGTATTGGGAAGAAAAACAGTCAAAATTATGCCCTGTAAATATTGATGGAAATTATATTGTATCAGAAAATTCAAACATCAGTGATGTTACTTATTCAGAAGAGTTTTCTAAAGAATTATGGGCTAGTCTTGTGGAATATTCAGTACAAATGAAGACAACTCCTTACATCATTTTAATGTCTGTCTATGCTGTCCTCTTATATAAATATACTGGAAGTAATAAAATATCATTTTCATTTCCAATTTCAGGAAGAGAGACTGAAGAGAATCAAGATCAGATTGATGTGTTTGTGAAGTCATTGTTCATATCAGTCGATATTAAAAATTGTAAATTTTATGAAGTTGTCAACAGAGTTAAGAAAGATTTTTATGAATCAATTGCTCACCCAACATTTATTCCAAATCAGACAATTGATTTTGTATTCGCTAGTCAGCCTAGTGATATAAAAATTGGAACTAGCAATGATACACTAATATTTTCTTCAATTTCAAATGGTAAATCAAAATTTAAGTTTTCTTTATTATTTTCTGAACCAGGAGAACAGTCAGGTAAAATAAAAATTGAATATGATACTTCAAGCTATTCCGCCGGATTTGTTAAATATGTAATGAAGCACTATTTATATCTTCTTAAGGAAGCTATGGAAAAAACTGACTCTGATATTACTGACTTAGTATTAGTTAACAATGAAGAAAAGAATTTAATTAATCAATATTCCACTACTCCTGAATGGACTGTCAACAAAGATATTTTAGAAGAAATTAATAAAATTGCACTAAAAAATCCTAATAAAGCTTGCTTATATTATTTTAATGAGACTATAACTTATGGAGATCTAGTTCATAGAATTACAATCTTAGCTAAAAATTTGATTGATAACTATGGGGTCAAAGCGGGAGATAGGATAGGTATTTTTTTAGATAGAGGGCCGGATATTATTATATCTATGTTAGCAATACTTTATTCAGGCGGTTGTTATGTTCCACTTTCTAAAGAAGATCCTGAAGAAAGGCTTTCTTTTATTGAAAAAGATTCTGATTTATCTATCATTATTAGTGATACAAGTGAAGCCACACACTTATTTGAAACAACTATAGTAAATAAAAATAATATTGATTTTAATAAAGAATATGAATACGCTCCTTTAAAAATAGATGAAGAAACTTCAGCGTATATTATATATACTTCTGGTACTACTGGTGTTCCAAAAGGAGTTGAAATTTCTCGAAAAAATTTAAGAAATTTTTATCAAGATAATCGTATTTTATGTTTACTTAATAAAGTATGTGATAATGTACTTTTTTTAAACGACTTTATTTTTGATATAACTGTTCAGGAAATTTATCTACCATTAATTAAAGGTATTCCTGTAATTATTTCAAAGGACACAAGGGAAACACCAGATTTTCATAAATTTAGAAATATTGGAATATTTTCAACACCAAGTAGATTAGAGCTACTAGATGAGAAAATCTTTGATGTTACTTCTATGATAATGATGGGAGGGGAAAAATTTAATGTTGGTTTGTATAAGAGAATAACAAATAGGAATAATAAAGTGGTATTTATTAATGGCTATGGACCGACTGAAGCTACTGTTGGTTGTGTATATTATCAACTAGACACACAAACAAATTTGAAAAAACGTATTCCTATCGGTAGACCTCTTGAAGGCTATGAAGTAAGGATAGTTGATCAAAAGTTAAAAGATACAGGTATAGGGATTATTGGGGAGTTGATAGTATCTGGAAAAGGAATTGCAAAAGGTTATGTAAATAGGCCTGACCTTTCTGCGAAAGTATTTATCGAACTGAATGGTAAGCGATATTACAAAACTGGAGACTTATGTCGTTGGAATTCTGATGGAAATATTGAATTCATAGGTAGGTCTGATAAGCAAGTAAAACTTAATGGACATAGAATTGAATTATCTGAGATAGAACAAATATTACTTACCTTGCCTGGAATTACTCAGTCTAAAGTTATTTGGGATGAAAAAAATGCATCACTAGCTGCTTATATGATTTCAAATAATAATCTGGATTTATATGCCATAATGAAATCTCTTGAAAAAAGACTTCCAAATTATATGGTTCCTAGAAGGTACGCACAAATCGATGAATTTCCTATAAAGACAACTGGAAAATTAGATATTTCTAAATTACCAAATGCAAAAATTGTTTCTAATACTCTTATGTCTCCACCTGTATCTGAAACTGATAAAGCGGTAGTTAAAATTATATCAGATGTCTTGAACATACCTGCCAATAATATTTCAATGAGCGACAATATTTTTGATATGGGGGCACAATCCATTTTAGTTTTAAAAATGATAAGGGAAATTGAAAAGGGTACAGGAAAGCTGTTAAAAATAAGTTCAATTTTTAAAAACCCTCGAGTTGAAGAAATTTCTCAAATGATTGAATATGCAACTAAGAGTGATTTTAAACATCTAACACATCAGGAGCTATCTATTGCTCCTATGACAAATGCACAAGTGAGGATGCTTTATTTAAGTGAGAGTATGGGAGGACTAACTTATAATGTTCCATTTTTATATTCTAACTCTACTCCTATATGTTCGGATAAAATTCGAAAAGTATTTGAATCTATTATTAATAATCATGTTGAGTACAGAACTGCATTTAAAATAAAAAGAGAAGGATTCTTTCAAGAGGTTGTCAATGATTACGATGTAGATTTTAAAGACTTAGGGGAAATTATTCAATCACCAATTGAATTTTCTAAAAATTTGATCCAACCATTTAATCTAAAATTAGGTAATACGATCAGGATGCGAATTTTTAATTTTAGAGGAGAACAATTTATATTTTTAGATTCACACCATATAGTATCAGATGAACAATCAATGAAGATTTTTTGGAATGAATTTATTGCCGGTTTACTAGGAGAGAAAATTGTAAGAAGTAATTTAACTTATTTGGATTATAGTACATATATTGATAAATTAGATTTTTCACCATCAGAAATATTTTGGCAAAATGAGATGTTGAAAATTGAACAAGCAGTAAAGGTGATAAAAAAAGTTATAACAGAAGATAATAGCTATTTTGAAAAAAATATTAAAGTTAGAAGAAATGAAATTTATACACCAGTACCAAATTTAACATCGGCATCTTATTTTCAAACGTTATTTGCAATCAGTATGAGTATTTATCATAATTGTGATCAAATAACTATAGGAATTCCGGTTAGTGGTAGGGCTATACCAGAGACTGATTCAATTATTGGGTTATTTACGAATACACTTCCTATAATTTATGATTTTGAACAAAAAAATATTAGTTTACTGGATGTTATAAACAGAGAGAATGAACATCTTTTAAGTTGTATGGAACATCAGTTATATCCATTCAATAAAATTGTTGAACTGGGACATGTTATACCTACTGCGAAAGGTAATCCATTATTTAATATTTTTTATTCATATCATGCAAAAGAAGATAGTTTCAAAAGAATTAAGAAAAAAGAATTGTTATTAAATATGATTCCTCTTCATGATTTAACTCCTAAATTTGGAGCTTCGTTAACTGTGTATGAGGAACAAGATGAGTTTACGTTTCAATTTGAATTCTTAGAATCCTTTTATGATAAGGCAGCGACTGAAACTATTGTGAATATTTTTAATAAAGTATGTAAAATTGCCAAGTTTAATAAAGAGACAGAAATTTTGGAGGATATAAAAAATGATATCAAATAATGGTATTGTTGAACTACATGGAAGTAGAGTAGAACTAGATAATGTAAAAAGTATTTTAGATTTATTTAAGAGTCAAGCAAAAAAGCATCCTGATAAGGTGGTTTTAATTGAGAAAGATAAAAAAATCACTATTGGAAAACTATATCAACTTTCAACAATAGGTGCATTTTTATTAAGAGAGAAGTATAATGTTTCTCACAGAGATAAAGTAGCTTTTTTAGTAGGGAGAAGTATTGATTCATTAATTTTAATATATTCTGTATTGCTAGCAGGGGGAATTTATGTCCCAATTTCAAAAGAATATCCGAATGCAAAGGTAGATAACTTACTAAAAATTTTAAAACCCAAAATTACATTTTCAGAAGTAGAAAGTGAGGGAAGAGTCAGGATCCAGCAAATTATCGATGAAATAAATTCTTTTTCTTTAGATAATGAAAAATTAATCGAAGATAAACAAGTTGGTAAAGATGATGATATATGTTATATAATATGTACTTCGGGTTCAACAGGAGTTCCCAAGTTAGTTCCAAATAGTTATCGTAGTGTGAAAAACTTAATGTTAAATCTTAATCACTATATTTTGGATGATGGTCGCATTTTACATAAAACTCCACTTTGTTTTGGAGTATCATTAACAGAGGTTTTTGGATTCTTACTCCATCTATCTCCATTAGTAATATTAAATGACGGAGAAGAAAAAGATATTGAATTAATTACTCAGGCTATCATTGATTATGATATATTTTACATAAATTTTGTACCATCTTTTATTGATAATTTTTCAAATGTATTATATAGAAAAATAAAAGGGATTGGTAAGCATTTAAATTTAGTGATTATGTGTGCTGGAGAAAAATTAAGTAAGCAAAAGGTCTCTGTTTTTTACAAAACAATTGGTCAATTAGGTATTAAATTAATTAATTTATATGGTTCTTCTGAGACAGCTGTTTATATTGCGGGGAGTGAAATAAATTGTAAAGATGATGTCGTAGAGGGGGAACCATTCACAAATACGGATATTTTGATTGTAGATGATAATAATAATCCAGTCCCTTTAGAAACTGTTGGTCGTATTATTGTAAAAGGAGAGAGTATTTTTACTGGCTATGATAATGAGATCGGTGAAAATCATAAAAAATTTGTTAATATTAACAATGAGAAGTATTTTGATACTGGGGATGTTGGAAAGATTAACTTTGATAGAAAGTTAGTAGTTAATGGTAGAAGAGACAATCAGGTACAAATTCTAGGAATCCGTGTTGAATTAGAGGAAATCGAGAATGCTGCGTTAAATCTTGAATCAATTTCTAATGTAATAGCTTTTGCTACGGGTGATGATGAAAATAAAAAGATTTCTGTTGTATTTGAAGGAGACAGTATAGAGATAACTAAAAAGGAAATTGATAGCTTTTTTATCAATACTTTACCGCTATACATGAGACCATCAACTTATTATTTTATTAAATCATTCCCTAGATTAGCATCAGGTAAAATAGATAGAAATTTAATTGTTAATAATAAAAATTTGATAGAAATAACTGAAAAAACTTCTCAGTTGGAAGAAAGAAGCTTAGTAGAAGAAAAAGTTATTAATATTTTTGCCTTCTTATTATCAAGAGATAAAAATTCAATTAATTCAAGCAGTTCTTTTTTTGCTAGTGGTGGTAATTCAATTTTAATTATGAGACTTTTACAACTAATTGAGGAGGAGTTTGGGGTAGAAGTAACAATTTCAGAAATTTTCGACGGTGATACTGTGAAGGATGTATCGAAAAAAATAGGGGAAAGATTAAAAATTGATACAAAAACTTCTACTTTAAAAACTTTGAACCATGCACCTAAAAAAGCAAAATATGCGATGACAGACATGCAAAAGAGAATGTTTATAACTCAGACAATTCAAGAAGATACAGCATATAACGTTACAATGGCGTACACTATTGATGGGAGCCTAGATTGTAACAAATTAGTAAAAATTTTAAATAATCTTGTACATAGACATTCAATATTAGGAACAGTATTTGAATTACTAGATGGAGAATACATTCAAATTCCAGGCGTAATAAAAGAAATGGATGTAGAAGTAAAAAGCTTAGTTGGATATAATTTTAGTATCGAAGAAGTAATTAATAACTTTGTTAGGCCATTTAATTTGAGTCAAGGCGAAGTCATTCGTTCAGCAATTTATAAATTGGGTAAAGATAGATGGCTGTTTATTGTTGATCTACATCACATTGTAACTGATCAAATTAGTAATCAAATATTAATTAATGAAATTACTCAAAGCTATAATAATGGTTTAGAATCTGTAAATGAAAATAATGAAGAACAATATCAATATATTGATTTTTCAGAGAATAGAATTAATGAAAAAATCGATGACTATTGGTATGAGTATTTTTCATCGCTTAATTTAGATAATCTAGCAAATTTAGACAGTGGAAATGATGATAAAAAAGTACGTCGTATAACGCAAACTATCGAGTTATCTCCTAAACTAAGAGAGATTCTTTCTTCAAAAAATGTGACACTATTTTCATATTTTGCTTCTTGCTATGCATGTTCTTTGAGACAAATAGAAAATAATAGTCAAGTTATTTTTGGAACCCCTATTAATCAAAGAAGATTTTTAGAATTAGATAATACCTTAGGAATGTTTAGTGATTCTATTCCTTTTGGAGTAAAAGTATCAAAAAGCGAAACGTTTGGTGATGTGTTGCAAAATGTTTCTGATTTATCTAAAACATTTTTGGATAAATCAACAAAGGGAATATTTGAATTATTGAATAAAAAACTTCAAAATCATAAAATAAAAAATTTAAATCCGTATACCTACTTTTTTGTTTTTAATGACATGGTTTTAGATGACCTCAATCTAAATGGTACGATAGCCAAGGCATTACAGGTTGATAATGATATTAGTAAATTTGATATTAACCTTATTGTCAATAGTATTGATAATAAATTTGAGATAGAGTTAGATTATAACGTAAATAGATACAATGAATATTTTATTGAATGTTTCTTTAAAATGTTTATTTCTACGCTTAATGAAGCAGAAAATTTTGTGATGGATCTAAATGAATTTCAATCATTTATTAATTTTAGAGAATACATAAAACAAAAATATTTACATCAAGGAAAGAAAATAGAAATTGGCTATCCGAATGTCATTAAAAGATTTAGTGATACTGTTAGGAATTATCCTCAGAAGATAGCGGTTCGCCATAATGATGTAGAATTAACATATTCTGAACTAGACAATCTTTCATCAAGTATTGCTAATTTATTATTACAGAAATACGATGTTTTTGATAAAAATGTTGTTATTCATCTGTCAAGGTCAGTAAATCAAATTTTAGCAATTGTTTCAGTTCTAAAGGCAGGAGGTTGCTACGTTCCCATTAATGAAGAATTTCCCACTGCAAGGATTCAACAAGTATTGGAGGAGGTTGATCCAATTCTTATGATTACGGGAAAAGATCTATTAGGAGATTTTAATGTAAAAGGTTCAAAGATTTCATTTGAAGAAATTTTCTCAAGAATTGATAAAAAACAATTTAAGGAAAAACAAATCTCAGAAAATTCTTTAGCTTATGTGATGTATACTTCAGGGACAACAGGCAGTCCTAAAGGGGTAAAGGTAACACATAGAAATTTATTAAATCTTAATTCATATTTTATTAATGAATTAGGTGTTAAGCCATCGGATACAGTATTACAGTATGCAAATATAGGATTTGATGGATCGGTTTGGGAAATATTTATGGCTTTACTAAATGGTGCTACATTACAACTTATTGATAAAGATGATAGATTAATTCCCGAAAAAGTTGATAATATTATTAAAGTCAATAATGTTACGATAGCAGCTATCCCGAGTCATGTTGTATCAATGTATGATTTATCTCCACTAAGAATATTAATAAATGGCGGTACGGTTATTAATCAAAAAAGTTTGAGAAAGTATATTGGAACAAAACGTATAGTAAATTCTTATGGCCCAACAGAATGTACTGTAGCTGCAACTCACTTTGAACTTCAAACGTATATTGAAAATAAACAAGTTCCGATTGGAATCCCTAATTGTAATATAAATATAGCGATTAAGAATGGAAATAAATATTGTGAAGAGGGAGAAGAGGGTGAAATACTTATTAGTGGAGAAAGTATTTCTCAAGGATATTGGAATAATGACAATTTAACACATGAGAAATTTATTTTTGACGAAATATTACAAAATATTTTTTATAAAACTGGTGATATTGGTAATTGGGATAGCTCAGGTAATCTAATATTCCGCGGAAGAGAAGATGAACAAATAAAACTTCATGGGCATAGAATTGAACTTGGTGAAATTCAAAACTATCTATTAAGTCAAAAAGAAGTAAGAGATGTAGTGGTAGTTTTTGATTATAAGAAACAAGAATTAGTTGCATTTATTCAAAGTAATTCAATTCGCGGTGAAATTTTAAAAGCAAGAATGTCAGAGACATTCCCTATGTATATGATACCCCATAAGTTTATCAATATTGAATCATTTCCTTTAACATCGAATGGTAAACCTGATAAAAAAGCATTGATAAATATTAGCAATATTGCGAAATCAAATTTAAAAGCTGAAGAAGAGGAAGCGATATTATGCACAGTATGTTACAAAATATTAAAGCAAGAATTAGGAGATAGTTTAAACCTTGAATGTTCTTTTGTGGATAATGGTGGAGACTCTTTAAGAGCAATGAAAGTAACATCTGAGTTGAAGAAGAATAATTATTCTGCATCTGTTAGGGATTTATTAAAAACAAAGAGTTTGAAAGACTTTATTACAAATACCAATTTACAGGATTATGTTCATAATGAAAATAAACAAAGTAACATCTACACGACATTAGGAACTCCGATCATGCAAGACTTTCTTAAAAAAGATCTTCCAAATTCATCACATTTTTGCCAAGCAATTGTAGTTGATATCTCTAAAACTTCCCTTGCTACGCTTTTAAATGGAATTAATTACTTAATTGATAGACATGATTCATTACGTCTGTCGATTACTGAGGAACACAACTTTAAGATAAATTTACCGGGGTACAGAAAGTATTATTTTGAAAATCAAATCTTGAAAGAACAAATATCTCAACAAATTGTTGATGTAATCTCAGAAAAAATAATTTCTAAAATTAATTTAGAAGATAACAATCTAATTGCAGTCGAATATGTTGAGACTCCAGATACTAACTATGCTTTTATTTGTATTCATCATCTGTTAGTAGATGTTGTTTCTTGGGGGATTATTTTACAGGATTTAGATGATTATATTTGTAACCAAGAATGTGATACTAGTAGATCTAGACTATTAAAAGCAATTGAAAGTATTAACAAATTACCTGTAGATGAGGAAGAATTTAATTATTGGAACCAAGTAACCTTGGCGCATAAATCAAATAACTTTGAAAATTATGAATTCTCACAAGAAATACAAAAAAACTATTTAAAGCTAGAATTCTCACAAGATAATTTAAAAGTGATTCAAAGTAATTTAAAAGTTGAGCATTTTCTTTTATCACTAATTGTACGATGTTTTGCAATGATATCTCAAAAAAATAATATTCAAGTCATGTTAGAAGGGCATGGACGAATGTTTAAAGACTATTTAGAAAATGTTATTGATGTAGTTGGGTGGTTTACTTCAGAATATCCAATAAATTTTGATGTAAAAAGAGATCTTGTTGCTCAATGTGATGAAATTGAAAGAAGAATGTTAGCAGTTCCAAATAATGGCCTCATGTATAGCAAGGTGAAAAAATCTTTATCAAAGGTTGCTTGCCCAGATATATTATTTAATTATTTGGGTGACTCTTTTGCAGATACTTCATGGAAAGTTTTAAAAAGAACTAATTATTCAATTAATAACATGATATCGGATAATAATTATCAAAAATCAATTTTTATGGTACTTCTTGAAAAGACAGACAATGCATTTGAAATTAGTATTACTAGCGACTCACAACACTATTCACTAGAATTCATGGAAGAGTTTTGTAAACTAGTCAAACAAGAATTTGAGAATTTTTTATCTTGAATATCATGGGAGGGATATTTAGATGGAATCAAAAAACAACAAATTAGAAAAAAAGAATATTTTTCTATTAATTATCAGTAGTCAATTAAATGAATTTGGCACTACAATTTATGATTACGCCAATAAATTGGTTATAGCTTCTTCGGAGAGTAAATCAAATTACTACATGAGGATTTATCAATTTTCAGAGATCATTATACAATTGTTATTCAGCCTTTTTGGAGGTGTATTTGCGGACAGTAAGAATAAGAGAAAAATATTAATTGTTACTGATTTTATAGCTAGTTTACTTACCTTTATAGTTTTTATGTTTTATAGTGAAAGTAATGTATATATGTTGATAGTTACAAATATTTGTTTAGCAATTCTATATGCATTTAATGCTCCTGCTTATAGAGCAATAGTAGGAGACTTATTAAGTAAAAATAACATTATTAAATATAATTCTTATTCAAAATCAATTTCGGAATTTTTGAGCATCCTATCTCCAGTTATTGGGATGCTCACGATAGCATTAGTAGGATATAAATATGGAATGCTAGTTAATTCTCTTAGCTTTTTATTATCTGGGTGTTTATCAGTTTTTTTCACTGAATTAAATTTTTTTGATAACTCTCCCCAAAAATCTGACGCCTTTTCAATAAAGTATGGATTTAGTTACATTTATAACAATAAAGAGTTACTTCTTTTACTGATTTCAAGTTCGATGATTAACTTCTTTTCATCAGGAATAAACTTTTATTTACCGTTTATTAATAAAATGTACGATTTGGATAAGTTATATGGCATGATTTTAATTGGTCAAGCAGTTGGGAATATTATTGGGGCTGTATCGAATAATTTTTTTAAAAGAAGTTTTTCGTCAAACCAATATAGTACATTCCTTTTGATATCATCTTTACCACTGATTATGATTCCTTTAGTGAAGATCTGGTCGATTACTTTACTTTTGTTTTCATTATCATCATTAGCTATGACAATTTTTAATGTTCAAATGTTATCGTATTTACAGTCTACAATTGAAAAGGAATATTTAGGAAGGGTATTTAGTATAATTGCATTTTTTGCTTTAATGTTAATGCCTTTAGGAACGGTTGTATTTTCATATTTTAACTTTAAAACATTACTTGTTTTTGGAGTTGTAGGAGTAGGTGACTTACTAACTTGTATACTCTTAAAATTTGCATTGAAGAGTTTAAAATGAATTCGAAATGGCATTGAAGTAATTACTATGATGAGTTATTCAATTGGTGTTGATTTTTGTAAAAAATAGACAGAGAAAAAACTTCTGTCATATTATGACAATTTCCCAGCTTTTTCTGAAAGTGACATATACTTTTCTTAGGAGAAAGCTAGATGTACTAACGGATAAGAGATTTGAGAGAAGATTACGATTTCACCCCAAAATTTGTTGCAAATTTACTTTCCTTCCCTCATACAAATTATGCAAAAATTGAGAGAGGAGAGGTTACCCTAACGGCAGATGTCCTTGCGCAGCTTTCTAAACTCTATAACGTTAGTACGGATTATCTATTAGGGTTAACAGATTGTCCAGATATGATAAAACATAAAATGAAATAGTCTCTCCTTGATTTGTTCATTGACAATTGAATAAACCGAGGTGGGACTTTCTTATTTGTCGAGCAATTTAGTGATATACGCCGTGATAGGAGCGAAAATTATTAGCTATAAAATAGAGTGGTTCTCTATCTGTAATGACCACAAATAAGGGCAATGATACTTCTGAACGTTCAGGATGCCAACGTAAAAGGACAGCGGTTGAGATGCCCATGAGTGATTTAACCAATCATACCTACTGAGGAAATTATAGAGTAACACGTTATCAGGAGGAAAAGTTTTCGAACAATCAGTAGTAATATATAGTATGCAATTATCAATGCTTAACTTTTTATACTCAAGAAATATGCTATCTAAAAATGAGTATGAAAAAATTAAGAACAAACTGCGTATTAAGTATACAAAATAGCAGACCTTTTTATTTGAACGCGGTAATATAGAATCAAAAGGAGAGATTTCAGTTATGAAAACAAATAATGTTGAAATAATAAAAGCTGATTCTTTAGTTCGACGTAGAGGTGTCAATGTTGAAAGACATTTAAAAAGGGTTGCTGCTTATTGCCGAGTGAGATCTGATAGTGAGGATCAGAAGAACAGTTATGAATCTCAGGTGAGGTATTATAAAGATTACCTTTCTCAGCGTTCAGATTGGGAACTCGCTGATATCTATGCAGATGAGAGAATTTCAGGAACTCAAGTAGGAAAGAGACATGATTTTCAACGCTTAATCAATGATTTTATAATTGGAGAAATTGATTATATTGTAACAAAAGCAATTGCTAGATTTGCAAGAAACACCTTAGATACTTTGAAGTATGTCAGAATGTTAAAGGATATCCAAATTGGAGTTTATTTTGAGGAAGAGAATATTGATACCCTTACTATGGATGGAGAATTACTTCTAACCATTCTTAGCTTTGTTGCACAGCAAGAAGTAGAAAATACATCTGCACATGTGAAAAAGGGATTAAAAATGAAGATGCAACGTGGTGAGCTGATAGGATTTCAAGGGGGCTTGGGGTTTGACTATGATGTAGAAACCAAGCAACTTTCTATCAATAAAAAAGAAGCAAAAATAGTCCGTTATATCATTGAAAGGTACTTAGAAGGTATTGGAGGGAAAGTTATAGCAAGGGAACTTAATGAACTAGGTTACAAATCTCCGAGAGGAGATCATTGGAATAATACAACAGTCTTAGGAATCATAAAGAATGAAAAATATAAGGGTGATATTCTAATGGGCAAAACTTTTACAGTTGACCCAATAAGCAAGAGACGTTTGAGTAATTCGGGTGAAGAAGATAAGTACTACATCAAAGATAATCATGAACCTATAATATCTAAAGAGGACTTTGAGAAAGCTTAGGAGATTAGGTTGCGTAGGGCAGGAAATAAAAAGACAGCTGCAAATGTAAATGGAAAACGTGAACGCTATTCAAAAAGGTATGCTTTCAGTAGTATGTTGGAATGTGGCTTTGGTGGTTCATTATTATCCAGGAGAAGTTGGCACTGTCGTTCAGATTATCGCAAAGTTGTGTGGCACTGTGTTACTTCGATAAAAAAGGGAAAAATATTTTAAACATAGTAAAGGATTAGAAGAGCTAGCTATTGAGGGAGCTTCCATGGAAACTTACAGACAACTCTATCATACAAATGAAAATATTGACAGACCTACTTGAAACGATTGAATCTGAATTGAATGACAATAGCCTCAACAAAGAACTAAAAAAGATTACTGATAAACTTCGTACATTACTAAAAAAGAGAAGAATCTTGTAAATCTAAGGCTCGAAGGGAAAGTTAGCGATTTCAGATACAATGAAAAGTACAATGAAATTTCCTCAGAAAAGAGTTTCTAGCAGAAGAGAAGGTAAATATTGAAACAACATTAAAAGCAGAAATCGATGTAAAGAACAGACTAACTGAGTTTAAGCGCTTGCTATCTTCGCAAAAAATGCTTTCGGAGTTTGATCGTACAGTTTTTAAAAGTATTGTTGATAAAATTATTGTAGGTGGTGTTAATAACGTCGGAGAAATTGATCCTGCAATGTTAACCATAATATTCAAAACAGATGAAACTCAAAACAAGGATCGTAAACAATTTAAAAGTAAACGTAAAAATGCTAAACTAGAAACTGATAAATTGTGTCCTCAAAACCGTGACGAGGATAAAAAATTGAATTTTCAAGGGATAGACAACACATATATGTATGATGTGATAAAGAACTAGAGTTTCGTAGTTGGTACATAAAAACAGGAATACCGTCTAAAATATATATGATTGGAAAAATATTGAGAAATTTCAAATAAAAAACAGGGATATTTTTTGAAAAAATTATTCGTGAATTAGCTTTTTTATTAGTCTCAAAAACTATCTCCAATTTATCAAAGAAAAAATTAGTTGATTTATCTTTTAATATTGTTCACAGCTTAGGTTATACTGATTTGAACGTTCAGCAGAAGAGACAGCTTGAGGAAAGTATAGAAAAAATAAATTATTTCTCTATTTACATAGCTAAGAGATTGAATAAAGTTGAAAACATGCTTAGGAATCAAGAGGTTAATTCTATTGATTTCAGAAAACTAAAAGATGAATACGGAATATTTCATGAATGGATAGTAGCAAAATATTCTTATATTCTCAAGGATAGAGGTATTCATATAGAAATAAAAAACGGAAATCTATTCGAAGTTTCTCCTTAGAAAACGATGATAGAACTGTAGATATTGATGAACTATTAGGAGAAAAAATGTCTAAAACACTTGATATTGTTGGTTTTTCTGAAATACACAGAATAATTGTAAGTAAACATTGATTTGTGAATCTTTGAAGATAAAACAATATAAAATCTTATTAATTGCTTTGAATCGATGGAGTGGCTTATCTACATCTGTTAATGCAACGGATAATTTTATTGTTAAATCGTGCCTATTATAAAATTTTTATGTTCTGAAAGTAAGAGATTCACAATCAAAATATCATGTTGATCTTTTTTCAATTTGCTGGTTTACAGAAATCTGTACATCATTAATTCCTTCCATAACAAAATTATGTGACTTTTGTTACCGGATTACTGCTGATTTTTTAATAGCTTATAACATTTTTAGACGGTTAATAGATTTTGACCGTCTTTCTTAATATTGTTATACCTATAATAGATGAGCTTATGAGAAGTGTTTAATAAATTAACTTTAGTTCAAAATGTCCAATTTGGACACTTTGAATGATTTCTTAGTTTTATATATTATACTTTTCTCAGGAGAAAGCTGTATGTACAGACGATTAAGGGATTTGAGGGAAGATCGTGATTTAACCCAAAAAGAATTAGCAAAATTACTTTCATTTACAACTTCAGCATATTCAAAGATAGAGCGCGGAGAACGAACTCTCACTGCAGAAGTCTTAATCGATCTCTCAAATTTTTATAATGTAAGTACAGATTATTTATTGGGTATTACAGATTATCCTAATAAAATTCACATTAAATAAAATTGTCCATATTTCATATCTCATGAAAATAAGAAGAATTTAATTAGAACATTGACAATTGAATAGTCCAAAATGGTACTTTCCTCATTTGTGGAGCAGTTTTGAATGGCTCGCCATGATAAGAGCGACATTAAAACCATCAATAAAATAGAGCGATACTTTATATGCCATGATACAAATGATATACAATGATACTTCTGACCGTTCAGGCTGCCACCGTAAAAGAGCAGCAAGTGAAATTCTTATGATGACTTCATCAGTCATGCCATGGAGGTAAAATATCTAAGAAAGGAAGTAATAAAATCATGGAAACTGTAAACTATAAAGATTTAGTTGCGATTGGTTTTCCAGAGCACACATCGAGAAATATTATTAGACAAGCAAAAAAGATTGCTGTAAAAAAGTTTGAAGAAGCTAGAAAAAATGATAAGAATGCGGTACAATTAGGATGTTCACCTTTCAATAATAAAAGGTTAGGCATTGCTCCTAAAAATATTGTAGAAAATTTAATTGGTATTTCTTTTTCAGATATAGAAGGTGAGAAAAATGGTTATATCAAAGACAAAGAAATATAAAGGTGTATACAAAGATTCAAAAGGAAAAATTTATTTTCAAATTGAATTAGGAGTTGATCCAATAACTGGGAAAAGAATTCAAAAGAAAGGAAGGAAAAATCAACAGGGACTACCGTTCAATTCTTTTAAGGAAGCATATGAAGAGATACTTCGTTTAAAACATGAATTTGTGAACTCTACTATTAATAATAGTTTTCTAACTTTTAGAGAGTTTATGGAAGAGATTTATTTAAAATATTATCAACAAAAAGTTCAATTTGTAACTTATCAGACCGCTTTACCACATCATCAGTTATTTATTAAGCAATTTGGTAGTAAAAAATTATCAGATATTAGTACTATTGACTGTGAAAGATTTCGCTTAGCTATTATAGACAAGTATTCTAGTAACTATGCTAAAAATATGTGGTCTAGATTTAAAGCATGTCTGGGTTATGCAGAAAGATTGGGTTATATTGATAGAGTTCCTTTTAAAGGATTAGATAATCCTAGAGGAAAGCACCCTGATACAAAATTTTGGACTTTTGATGAATTTAAGAAAGTAATAAACTCTTTTGATATTAGTGAGTATGAGGGACTCCATAACTACATGACAATCTGGTTATATTTTATGACTGGTTTAAGAGTTAGTGAGGGTATTGCTCTTAAATGGGAAGATATTGATTTTGAACGTAAATGGATTCATGTTCATTCGACAATTGAAAAAGATAAAAACGGTGTATGGTATGCTAAACAACAAACAAAGACAATAGCAGGGAATCGTAAAATTGATTTAGATGATTTTACGATTACAATACTTAAAAAATGGCGAGAAGTTCAAATCAAGAATGATGATAAAGATTATGTAGTATCACGTTTTGGTGCCCCCTTGTGTAAGTCTACAATTTCTAGGATAATAAAAAGGCATGCTAAGATTACTGGTGTACCAGAAATTACAGGTAAAGGATTAAGACATAGTCATGCATCTTATCTTATAAATGTGTTACATAAGGATACTTTATATGTTTCATATCGATTAGGACACGCTGATAAGTCAACCACGTTGAATACATATAGTCACTGGTATTATTCAGGTGATTCAACAATTTCAGAAGAGATTACAAACAGTTTAGATAATCTTGGATTATCAATTTACCTACCAAATTCCTGCCAAAGTTGAAAATTGAGGAATTAACCCACTAATACTGGGGGAAAATAGGATTTGCAAATTGTTACTCTTAAATAATAGAGTTTCCAATCAAAAATCAAACCGAAGTTTAGGCTTCGGTTTTTTTAGTATGTGATTTTTAGTTTATATCATTTTCTAAGGTTTAAAAAAAGAATCTCCTCTTCTAATAAGACTATATAACTTCCAAAAATCAATTTTCCTTTTCGGGCTATTGTTAGATAGTGAAATTTTTGTTATAATAGCAATATCAAATTTATAGGAGTATACAATGAAATCTATCAAACGTATTGTTTTAGCTACAATTTTTGCAATTGGTGCTATTATCCTTGTAGCATGTTCTGGTGCTGCTAAGAGCGACAACGGAACTTATGTTTATGAAGCTTCTAAGGATTTTATTAAGAACACACTTAAGGAGCAAGGTGCTTCAAGTGAAGAAGCAGAAAAATACGCTGATCAATTTTCTTTGAAAATGACGATTGAAATCAAAGATACCAAAGGTAAAGTAACTCTTGAAGCTAAAGCTATGGGAAATAAGAAAAATCAAGATTATAAATTGAAAGTTGATCAAAAGAATAAAACTCTTGAATCAGAAAAGGGTGGCAACGACAAAGTTAAGTACAAAATTGATGGTGATGTCTTGACATTGGATCTTTCTCAGTTGGAATCTGGTCAAGCTGACAAAGCTACTTTGGCAATCTTCAAAGATGCTAAGTTTAAACGAACTAAATAGTGAACGAAGTGAGATTTTTAATCTCACTTTTTTCAATGATTTATGACTTACAAAATTAATAGCAGATATGAATAGCTTTATTGAAACTACAAACTTTCAAAGAAGATATGCTCATTTTCTTCAGATTTCTCTTGCAGAAAAGAGATAGCTTTTGGTATAATATTGATGAATTGAAGCAAAAGAATTCAATTTTTCAGTTGAGTATGAAAAAGTGCTGGAGAGTGCTTTTTTATTGTTTAAAAATGGTTTTTAGGAGGAGAGATGAAATATATTTGGTCTTATTTAAGAAGATATCCTAAATGGCTCTTACTGGATTTCCTAGGAGCGATTTTCTTTGTCGTTGTAAATTTAGGTCTTCCTACAGTTCTTGCTCGTATGATTGATGAGGGGATTAACCAAGGAGATACCAGTCGTCTGTATTTTTGGGCATTTATAATGTTATTAGTTATTGTAGCTGGAGTCTTTGGAAGAATTGTCCTGTCCTATGCGGCTGGTAAATTAACAACTAGTATGGTTCGGGATATGAGAAATGATCTTTACGCTAAGCTACAAGAGTATTCTCATCATGAATATGAACAGATTGGTGTGTCTTCGCTTGTGACACGGATTACAAGTGATGCTTTTGTTCTCATGCAATTTGCTGAGCAGAGCTTAAAAATGGGGGTTATTACACCCATGATGATGCTTTCAAGTGTTTTTATGATCTTTTTAACAAGCCCGTCCTTGGCTTGGATTGTCGCTATTTCCCTTCCTTTTTTGGCGGTAGTAGTTTGGTATGTAGCTGTTAAGACACGTCCTCTATCAGAGAAGCAGCAAAAAACTTTGGATAAAATTAACCAATATGCTCGGGAAAATTTAACAGGTTTGCGGGTCATTCGTGCTTTTGCCAGAGAAGAGTTTCAAGAGGAGCGCTTTGCTTCAGAAAATGAAATCTATGCTGACAATTCCAATAAATTGTTCAAACTGACAGGATTAACAGAACCTTTATTTGTTCAAATCATTATTGCCATGATTGTTGCTATTGTCTGGTTTGCTTTGCAACCTTTAGGAAGTGGAGAATTAAGAATCGGTGACTTGGTTGCCTTTATTGAGTACAGTTTTCATGCTTTACTGTCTTTCTTATTTTTATCAAGTCTCTTTACCATGTATCCTAGAACAGCTGTTTCTAGTGAGCGTCTAAAGGAAGTTATGGATATGCCTATCTCCATTAATCCTAATGAAGATGGTATTACTGAAACTGGAAGTCATGGTTACCTGGAGTTTGATAATGTTACCTTTGCTTATCCAGGGGAGACGGAGAGCCCGGTCCTTCATAATATTTCTTTCAAGGCCAAACCTGGTGAAACTGTTGCCTTTATTGGTTCTACAGGATCAGGTAAGTCTTCCTTAGTACAATTGATACCACGTTTTTATGATGTTACTTTAGGGAAAATTTTAGTTGATGGAGTTGATGTCAGAGACTATCAGCTTAAAGCTTTACGTCAAAAGATTGGTTTCATTCCCCAAAAAGCTCTGCTATTTACAGGTACCATCGCAGAAAACTTGAGGTATGGTAAAGAAGATGCCAGTCACGAAGAATTAAATCAAGCTGCAGATGTGGCTCAAGCTAAAGAATTTATCGAAAGTCGTGAGGAGCGATTTGAAACACACTTGGCTGAAGGGGGAAGTAATCTTTCTGGTGGGCAAAAACAACGTCTGTCAATCGCTCGTGCTGTTGTAAAAGAGCCGGATATATATATATTTGATGACTCGTTTTCTGCTCTCGACTACAAGACGGATGCTATCTTACGTCGTCGTTTGAAAGAAGTAACCCAAGATGCAACAGTTTTAATCGTTGCCCAGCGGGTTGGCACGATTATGGATGCAGATCAGATTATTGTTTTAGATAAGGGTGAAATCGTTGGTCGGGGAAGACATGAAGAACTCATGGAATCCAATGCCATTTATCGAGAAATTGCCCAATCCCAGCTTAACAGTCAGTCATTAACAGAAGAATAGGAGGGAAACATGGAGAAAAAACATTCTTTTGCTCGTTTATGGAGCTATTTAAAAGTCTATAAAGTATCTGTCATTTTAGCTGTTTTCCTCAAGATTCTTAGTGTCGTTATGAGTGTTTTGGAGCCCTTTGTGTTGGGGCTTGCAATAACCGAACTAACTAGCAATCTTTTGGATATGGCTAAGGGAGTTGAAGGAGCTCACATTAATGTCAGTTATGTTGGTTGGGTCATGGTCTTGTACTTTGTTCGAGCACTCTTCTATGAAATAGGTTCTTACTATTCAAACTATTTCATGACCAACGCTGTACAAAATACCATTCGGGATTTGAGAAATGAACTCAGCCATAAAATTAATCAGATTCCCGTATCTTATTTTGATAAGCACCAGTTTGGGGATTTACTAGGCAGATTTACTAGTGATGTGGAGACGGTCTCAAATGCTTTGCAACAAAGCTTTTTGCAAGTTGTGAATGCTGTGTTTACTATTTCCTTGGTTATGTTTATGGTTCTTTATCTAAACTTGTCACTTGCTCTGCTTGTGATTATCAGTATTCCTTTGACTTATTTTGCAGCAAACTTTATTTTGAAGAAATCTCAACCTTACTTCAAAAAGCAGGCTGATATTTTGGGGGAAATGAATGGTTTTGTCCAAGAGAATCTAAGCGGTTTTAACGTTCTAAAACTCTATGGAAGAGAAGAGGCTTCTAGTCAAGACTTTGAAGCAATTACACAAAATCTTCAAGAAGTAGGTTTTAAGGCTAGTTTTATTTCTGGCTTGATGATGCCAGTTTTAAACGCGATTTCTGATCTAACCTATCTGATTGTAGCAATCTTGGGAGGTTTACAAGTAATCTCTGGACAATTAACAATTGGGAATATGCAAGCTTTTGTTCAATATGTTTGGCAGGTTAGTCAGCCGATTCAAAACTTAACACAGCTAGCAGGCCAATTGCAAAGCGCCAAGTCTTCTTTGGACCGGGTTTTCCAAGTTCTGGACGAGGCAGATGAAGTCAATGATGTGTCTGAAAGACTAGAACACGACTTAACTGGTCAGGTCAGCTTTCATGATGTGGACTTCCAGTATGTGGCTGATAAGCCACTTATTCGAAACTTCAATCTTGAAGTTAAACCAGGTGAGATGGTGGCCATTGTCGGTCCAACAGGAGCTGGTAAGACGACTCTGATCAATCTTCTTATGCGTTTCTATGATGTGACCAAGGGTGAGATTACTGTAGACGGACATGATATTCGAGACCTTTGCCGTCAAGACTACCGTAAACAGTTTGGTATGGTGTTGCAAGATGCTTGGCTTTACGAGGGAACGATTAAGGAAAATCTCCGCTTCGGGAACTTAGAGGCTACTGATGAAGAAATTGTAGAAGCGGCCAAGGCAGCTAATGTGGATCACTTTATCCGTACATTACCAGGTGGATATAATATGGAAATGAACCAAGAGTCCAGCAATATCTCGCTGGGTCAGAAACAGTTACTTACGATTGCACGAGCGCTTTTAGCAGATCCTAAGATTCTGATTTTGGATGAAGCAACTTCGTCTGTCGATACACGTCTGGAGCTCTTGATTCAGAAGGCTATGAAGACACTCATGCAGGGGCGGACCAGTTTTGTCATTGCTCACCGACTGTCAACCATTCAGGAAGCAGATAAGATTTTGGTGCTCAAGGATGGTCAGATTATCGAGCAAGGCAATCACGAGAGTCTCTTGGCTGATAAAGGATTTTATTATGATCTTTATCAAAGTCAATTTTCTAAGAAAGCAGAAGAAGCTTGAAAAACTTGCTAAAATGCTTGGCAACTGCTAGAATATTAAACGAAGTGAGGTAGCAATGTCTTTAACTAGTCAAATTATTACAGCAGAATTTCCTGATTTGGATAAGGTAGAAGCTCTTAATCGAGAAGCTTTTCCCGAAGAAGAGAGAGTTCCTATTAGTGAATTTCTCCGCTATACCAATGATGAGCAGTCCCATTTCTTTGCCTTTTACAATGAAGAAGAGTTTGTGGGCTTTGCTTTTGCAATCTACAATGAAAAATGCTTTTATGTTAGTTTTTTTGCGATTATGCCACATCTTCGCAGCCATGGTTATGGAGGAGAAATCATCCATAAACTAACAGAGTTTTACCAAAAAACCATGGTTTTAGAAGTAGAACGTTTAGATGAAGAGTGTGATAATCTAGAGCAACGTCAAGCACGTATGGATTTCTATAAAAGAAATGGATTCAAAACGAGTAATGCTTTTCTAGAATATGATGACCTAAGCTTTGAAATCTTATATTTAGGCGATCACTTTGATGAGGAAGCCTATCGGGATATTTTTCATATGCTCCAAGAGAAGAACTTTTTTGAATTTGAAATTAAGTATAGAAGATTTAGTGATGCGTAAATAAATAAGACCTCTGAACTGTTTTTCAGAGGTCTTTGTCTGAATGTACTTGTCTTTTTTATGATTGATTTGTTCTTGATTTCACTTGTTTTGCAAAATATAATATTTTTGTTATAATGTGAAAATGTTATAAATAAAGAGGAGTTATTATGATAAAAAAAGGTGCCTTAACAGGCTTGCTCTTGTTTGGAATATTTTTTGGTGCAGGAAACCTGATTTTTCCGCCATCTTTGGGTGTTCAGTCGGGTTCTAATTTTTGGCCAGCCATTGGTGGCTTTGTCTTGTCTGGCGTTGGGATTGCTGTATTAACCTTGGTTATTGGGACTCTCAATCCTAAGGGATACATTCATGAGATTTCTCAGAAAATTGCACCCTGGTTTGCTATCGTATATCTTGTTGCTCTCTATTTGTCCATCGGTCCCTTCTTTGCGATTCCGCGGACTGCAACAGTAGCCTATGAAGTTGGGATATCTCCTTTACTTCCTAAAGATATGACTGGTCTTGGTTTGATTGTTTTCACGACAATTTATTTTGCTGCAGCGTATCTGATTTCTTTAAATCCATCAAAGATTTTAGATCGGATTGGTCGCATTCTAACTCCAGTTTTTGCAATTCTAATCATTATTTTAATTATACTGGGCGCCTTTAAATATGGTTCAGTAGCACCTCAGCAGGCTTCAGCTACCTATGCTGCATCAGCATTTGGTCAAGGCTTCTTGGAAGGATATAATACTTTAGATGCTCTGGCTTCAGTAGCTTTTAGCGTAATTGCTGTAACTACACTGAATCAACTGGGTTTCAAAAATAAAAAAGAATACGTTTCAACTATTTGGATTGTCGGACTAATTGTTGCCCTGGCCTTTAGTGCTATGTATATTGGCTTAGGATATTTAGGTAATCATTTCCCAGTTCCAGCTGAAGTGATTGCTAAGGGCAATGCTGGTGTTTATGTTCTATCTCAAGCTACTCAGGCTATTTTTGGCCAAACGGCTCAAATTTTCCTAGCAGCTATGGTAACAGTGACTTGCTTTACGACCACAGCTGGTTTAATCGTTTCAACAGGAGAGTTCTTTAACAATACTTTCCCGAAAGTATCTTATAAAACTTATGCAACCATCTTTACTTTGATTGGTTATGCCATTGCGAACCTTGGTTTGAATGCGATTATCCAATATTCAGAACCAGTTTTGAAAATTCTTTATCCAGTTACGATTGTGATTGTGATGATCGTTATTGTAAATAAATTCTTACCCTTGTCAAAAATTGGTATGCAAGTGACGGTTGCGCTAGTGACTTTGATTGCTCTTGCAAGCATTTTGGGTTCTTTATTCAAAGTCAAGGAAGTTATGGATGCAATAAATACTTTGCCTTTTGCCCAAGCTTCTTTGCCTTGGTTACTTCCAGCGTTTTTAGGAATTATTTTGTCACTCATTTTACCTGATAAACAAAAAAGTGATTCTTTTGAAATGATCTAGAGTATAATCCTCAAGTTTTTGTGGCTTGGGGATTTTATTTGTTTCAAGCTCTTGTTGAAGTATTTTGTTATAATATTGTTCTAGTGAATAGCTTTTTTTAGAACAGTTAAGATATATTTATGAAACAGCTTTTTATTTTCTTTAAGGAGGTGTGAATTGAAAGAATGAAAAATAAGAAAAGTTTGATTTTAATCCTTGCTTCTTTACCTTTTCTTTCTATTGCCTTTTATTTCTTTATGATTCCTAGGGATTCTCTTCAAAAAGGTCCCATGTATGAGTTGCTAGAAAAGAAAGGTTTTGTCTACGTTGAAAGCCGATATCATAGTGTCAGAGGAATTGATTTTAAAAATAAAGAGGCTTTTGAAAATGACCAATACCTTATAAAAAACGGAAAATTATATGATGGCGTTGGGGAAAAAGATGCAAAAGATCGATTTGACCAGCTTCTTTTAGATGAGTTTTCATTTATCTTGTCTCACCCTAAATTGACGAGCGATCAAATATTTATAGAAAGTTATCAGATCACACTTTCGGCAGATGAAGTTATCAATAAGGATCTGCTGAAGGAAAGGCATATACCAAAACTTGAACGACTTTATTCAATTTATCAAGATAGTTTTAAAAAAGTGAGGATTAGCTTTAATAAAGAAAATTTACCTACGAAAGTTGAACTTTATTATGAGGGTGAAAATGGTCTGGCTTGGTATAGCTGGCGAACCTATTCCTATCCTTACAAGAATGAAGCTGATTTTAAAGAAGACTTGGATAGTGTTTACAAGATATACAAAGATCAACAGAAAATAGAAGCAGATAAAAAGAAAAGTAAAAAGTAGGATTTCTTATAATAGATAATTACCTTCATAACAAAAGGAGTGAGAATGTTTAAAAAATGGTCAAGTTATATTAGGGCTTGCATAGCTCTATTTATCTTTATTGTCCTAGTCCTCGTAATGCAGAACTTGTTATTTTTTTACACTTCCAAAGCTTCTAGCATTCTTCTGCAAAAACGTTTTGTATTTGTACAGGAAGTGACAGATGTAGAAGAGGAGTTCTATTCGAAAGGAATTGCATTTGATTTAAAGAAAAGGGAATTCTTTGATACTAGTAATGGATGGGCCATTAAAGATGGGCAAGAGTATAGCAAGTATGGGCGAGCAGGTGCGCAAGATTCTTATAATAAGGCTCTATACAGCGAAGTTACCTCAGCTCTCCTTACCCTTAAGGTGACGCCCAATCAAATTAAAAATGCAAATTATGAAATCATCATGTCCCCAGAGACTCTTGTGAATAAATCGCTCTACAAAGCTAAAAAATCTCCAGAATTTGAAGAATTATTCATGGATAAAGAGTTTGGCTTTAGCAAAGTTCGGATATCTTTTAATAAAGATTTTATTCCTACAAAAATTGATTATTTTTACAAAGGAGAAAAAGGACTTAAGTGGTATACCAAACGTCTGTATTCATATCCTTATGAGAATGAAGCAGATTTTGAAAAGTATTTAAATAGTTATCTTGAACATCTTGAAGAATGGAATAAAGAATATGAAGCAGAAAGAGAAGCAGAGGAATCCTAAAATGAATAAAAAGTTCTTTATCAAGATATTAAATTCAAGTTTTTTCAAATCGATCTCCCTATTTTTAGGGAGATTTTTATTTTATACTAGAGTCATAAAAAAACAAACCTAAAGGAGAATCTTATGAAATTCAATACAAATCAAAAATATACCCGCTGGTCAATCCGTCGTTTAAGCGTGGGTGTGGCTTCCGTCGTTGTTGCCAGTGGTTTCTTTTTGCTAGTTGGTCAACCAAATACCGTACATGCAGATGATCTCACTTCAACTCCTACTAATGTTCTTCAAGAAGATTCGTCATTATTAGAAAAGAATAAGTTGCCAGAGACAGCTTTAAAAGAAGAAATGAATTCGGCTCTACCTGCAAATCAGTCAACTCCTAAGGAAGAGGTTGATGAAACTATTTCTCTAGATAAGTCTAGCCTAGCTCCTAAGGAAGAAGTGGTAAAACCAAAAGAAGAACAGACTATGGCAGAAGTTAGCAATCAAAAAGAAGAAGCTAAACCGAAGGCAACTCTTGTTGAAGTTTCAAACCAAGATCGTGAAGCGACTACTTCTCAATCGGTAACGACTCCAGATGAAGTTAGAAAAGGAGTTGAAGAAAATACTAAGGACTCAGTAGATGTTCCAGCTAGCTACTTAGAAAAAGCGAACGTTCCTGGTCCATTTTTGGCAGGTGTTAATCAAGTTATTCCGTATGAAGCTTTCGGTGGAGATGGTATGTTGACTCGCCTCTTGTTAAAAGCCTCAGACAAAGCCCCATGGTCAGATAATGGTTCAGCTAACAATCCAGCCCTCTTGCCACTTGAAGGCTTAGCGAAAGGTCAATACTTCTACGAAGTGGATTTAAACGGCAATACTACAGGTAAAGACGGGCAAGCCCTTCTTGACCAACTTCGCCTTAATGGCACTCATGATTACCAAGCGACTGTCAAAGTCTATGGTGCTAAAGATGGTAAACCAGATTCGACCAATCTTGTAGCAACAAAAAATGTAACTGTTAGTTTAAATGGCCTTGTTTCAAAAGAATCAGTCAAAGACTCAGTCACCAAAAATATTAAAGACCATATTGATGTCCCAGCCAGCTATTTAGAAAAAGCGAACGTTCCCGGTCCATTCTTGGCAGGTGTTAATCAAGTTATTCCGTATGAAGCTTTCGGTGGAGATGGTATGTTGACTCGCCTCTTGTTAAAAGCCTCAGACAAAGCCCCATGGTCAGATAATGGTTCAGCTAACAATCCAGCCCTCTTGCCACTTGAAGGCTTAGCGAAAGGTCAATACTTCTACGAAGTGGATTTAAACGGCAATACTACAGGTAAAGACGGGCAAGCCCTTCTTGACCAACTTCGCCTTAATGGCACTCATGATTACCAAGCGACTGTCAAAGTCTATGGTGCTAAAGATGGTAAACCAGATTCGACCAATCTTGTAGCAACAAAAAATGTAACTGTTAGTTTAAATGGCCTTGTTTCAAAAGAATCAGTCAAAGACTCAGTCACCAAAAATATTAAAGACCATATTGATGTCCCAGCCAGCTATTTAGAAAAAGCGAACGTTCCCGGTCCATTCTTGGCTGGTGTCAATCAAGTCATTCCGTATGAAGCTTTCGGTGGAGATGGTATGTTGACGCGCCTCTTGCTCAAATCTTCTGACAAGGCTCCTTGGTCAGACAATGGTTCAGCTAACAATCCAGCCCTCTTGCCACTTGAAGGCTTGGCGAAAGGTCAATACTTCTACGAAGTGGATTTGAACGGCAATACTACCGGTAAAGACGGGCAAGCCCTTCTCGACCAACTTCGTGCTAATGGCGCTCGCAGTTACCAAGCTACTGTCAAGGTCTATGGTGCTAAAGATGGAAAACCAGATTTGACAAATCTTATCGCGACTCGTCAAGTAACGATTCAGCTTCGTGGAAAAGGAATGGCTACAATACCATCTCAAGAAGGTCAAATGAATATGAAACCTTCTACAACACCATCTCAAGAAGGTCAGATGAATAAGAAGCCTTCTGCAACAGATTCTATGAGTACAGCTGAGGGTACGAAGGAAGAAGATCATCGAATGACTGATGTGAAGGGGGAACACCCAACTTCTAAGCCGATGGCAGATACGATGAAAAAAAATGATAAGGCTACGTTACCCACAACTGGTGAAGCTCAAACAGCTACAGCTACCATTGGTTTCTTAGGACTAGCTTTGGCAGGAATTCTTAGCCTTCTAGGTTTGAAAGAAAAACAAAAGGATTAAGGTTCAAATCATCTAAAAATTACTAAAAATAGTGTTATACTAAAGCCAGTATAACACTGTTTTTATCAGGAGATTGGCAAATGGGAAAGACAATTTTACTTGTTGATGATGAGATGGATATTCTGGATATCAAAAAGCGCTATCTTGTGTAGGCTGGCTACCAAGTTTTAGTGGCTCGAGATGACGTGGAGGGATTAGATCTTTCCAGAAAGAAATCTGTTGACCTGATCATCACGGATATCATGATGCCAAATATGGACGGTTATGACTTTATCAGTGAGGTCCAGTATATATAGTACCTGATCAACCTTTTCTTTTTACAACGGTTAAGACCAGCGAGCAAGACAAAATTTATGGCTTGAGCTTAGGAGCAGATGATTTTATAGCCAAACCTTTTAGTCCGCGCGAGCTAGTTCTAAGAGTCAATAATATTTTGCGCCGACTTCATCGTGGAGGTGAGATCGAACAAATTGAGCTCGGTGACTTGACGATGAATCATGTGGTTCATGAGGCTCGTATCGGAGAGTATTTTTTTGGAATTAACAGTGAAGTCCTTTGAACTGCTTTGGGTTTTAGCTAGTAATCCTGAGAGAGTTTTTTCAAAGACGGAGCTTTACGAGAAGGTGTGGCAGGAAGACTTCGTAGATGATACCAATACACTTAATGTTCATATTCATGCTCTGAGACAGGAATTGACCAAGTATGTCAGTTCAGACACTCCGGCTATCAAAACTGTCTGGGGTCTTGGGTATAAAATGGAAAGATCACGAGGTGGAAAATGAAATTAAAAAGTTATATTCTAGTAGGGTACCTAATTTCTAGCCTACTAACGATTTTACTCGTTTTCTGGGCAGTCCAGCGAATGTTGATTGTAAAAAGCGAGATTTATTTCCTAGTTGAAATGACATTGATTGTTAGTTTTATAGGAGCGGCAGTCAGTCTCTTTCTTTTATCGCCAGTATTTTCTTCCCTTTGGCATCTGAAAAAACAGGCTCAGAATATAGCTGACAAGGATTTTAGTACAGAGATTGACGCCAAGGGCCTTATCGAATTTCAAGAGTTGGGTCAGGCTTTTAATGATATGTCGCATAATTTGCAAGAAACATTTGAATCGCTTAATGAAAGTGAACGAGAAAAAGGGAATGATGATTGCCCAGCTTTCTCACGATATTAAAACTCCTATTACCTCAATTCAGGCGACTGTGGAGGGGATTTTAGATGGAGTGATTGAAGAAGAGGAGCAGATTCATTACTTGACCACGATTAGCCGTCAGAAAGAGCGTTTGAATAAATTGGTGGAAGAATTGGATGTTTTGACTCTTAATGCCCAGCCTCAAATAGAATCAGATGGAGAAGCTGAAATAGTCTTTCTAGACCAGCTATTGATTGAGGCCATGAGTGAATTTCAACTATTGATTGAGCGGGAGGAGCGGGATATCTACATTCAAGTGTCTCCCGAGTCAGCGAAAATTAAGAGCCATTACGATAAGCTTTCCCGTATTTTGGTCAACTTGCTAAATAATGCCTTTAAATACTCCGAACCTGGAACTAAAATTGAGATCGTGGCTCAATTAACTGAGCAAATCTTGACAATCAGTGTGAAGGATGAGGGACGGGGTATTGCTCCTGAGAATTTGGATAAGATTTTTAAACGCCTTTACCGTGTGGAAACTTCTCGAAATATGAAGACAGGTGGGCATGGTCTGGGCCTTGCTATTGCACGTGAGTTGGCTCATCAGCTGGGTGGGGAAATAACGGTTGAAAGCCAGTATGGCCTAGGAAGCACTTTTACATTTACTCTCAACTTAACATAAATCCACAATAAGTGATAAATATTTTTAACTCTTGATTTAGCAAAGATAAAATCAAATTCAAGTTTTTTCAAATCGATCTCCCTATTTTTAGGGAGATTTTTATTTTATACTAGAGTCAGAAATTGATAGAGAGGTTTTTGAAATGGCAACAAGTTTTTTGTTCTTTATTTCTGTTTTTTTGGCGGGGATTCTATCTTTTTTCTCGCCTTGTATCTTACCGCTTATGCCAGTTTATGTAGGAATTCTGCTGGATTCGGATCAGCCGAAAACAGTTCGGTTTATGGGAAAAGATATTTCCTTGTATGGTCTAGTTAAGACGCTCTGCTTTATAGCTGGCTTATCAACTGTATTTTTGGTTTTAGGCTACGGAGCTGGTGCACTTGGGCAAGTCCTCTATGCCCCTTGGTTTCGCTACGTTCTGGGCGGGATTGTCATTCTACTGGGAATCCACCAGATGGGACTTATCAATATCCAACAACTGCAAAAGCAAAAGAGCATTCAACTTAAAAAGAATAGTAAAAGAAGTGACTTTCTTAATGCTTTTCTCTTGGGGATTACCTTTAGCTTTGGTTGGACACCTTGTGTAGGTCCAGTCCTAAGTTCTGTTTTAGCAATTGCTGCTTCTGGAGGTAATGGTGCTTTGCAAGGTGGTTTGCTCATGCTAGTCTATACTTTGGGCTTATCGCTTCCTTTTTTAGCAATGGCATTGGCTTCCGGTTGGGTATTACAACGCTTTTCTAAACTAAAACCTTATATGGGAGTTCTCAAAAAGATCGGTGGTGCTCTCATTATACTTATGGGAATTTTGCTGATGCTTGGGAATCTAAACGCTTTAGCATCATTATTTGGATAAATATTATATAATTAAAGGAGACTTATCATGAAAAAAATTGCTTCACTTACAATCGCTGCACTTAGTATCTTTGTCCTAGCTGCCTGCTCTAATCAAAAATCAGATTCTGATATGAAGAAGACGGATGACAGCAGTATGATGAAGAAAGACGATATGAAAAAAGACGACATGAAGAAGGAGAATATGAAAGACTCCAGCATGTCTGATGATAAAATGAAAAAGGATGACATGAAGGACTCTTCTATGATGTCCGACAGCAAGTCTGATATGAAAGATGATATGAAAAAGGATGATATGAAGTCAAGCGATTCAAGCATGAAGGATGACATGAAAGATTCATCCGAAATGTCATCTGATAAATAGTAATTCCACCATAGGAAAGAAAGTCGTCAGTTTTGTCGGCTTTCTCCTTATTTTGAAAGGAAAGAAAACGATGAAGAAGTTATCAATATTGACTGTCAGTCTACTTTGTATCGGCTTTTTGGGAGCCTGTTCAAATCAGAAGACGAACTCGGAAGTTTCTAAAAGTAATATAGAAACAAAAGCTGATTCTGGTCAATCTACCAAGATGGCCAAGGATTTTAGTCTGCAGGGTGTGGACGGTAAAACTTACAAGTTATCTGATTTTAAAGGCAAGAAAGTCTATCTAAAATTTTGGGCTTCTTGGTGCTCTATCTGTCTATCCACCCTTGGAGATACCAATGATTTGGCTAAGGAGCAGGAGGGAAAGGACTATGTCGTCTTATCAGTTGTTTCTCCGACCTTTAATGGAGAAAAGTCAGCAGATGATTTTAAGAAATGGTACAAGTCTTTGGACTACAAAGACTTCCCGGTTCTGATGGATACTAAGGGAGAATTGCTGAAAGAATACGGCATTCGCTCTTATCCATCTGCTCTTTTCGTAGGCAGCGATGGTTCTCTTGCCAAGACACATATTGGCTACATGAGCAAGGAAGATATTGAGAAAACACTGAAAGAAATCAAGTAGAAAGGAGCAATAAACATGGGAGGAAAATGGAAAATTTTTCTGGTTATCCTTAGCTTGTTTGTCTGCTTTGGACTAGTCTATGTGATTGCAGGAAATAGTAATCAGTCATCTTTTGAACAGATTAAGAAAGCTTCAATGAGTAAGACAGAAGTAGTAAAGAAAAAGAAAGAAGATGTTAAAGAAGCTGATAAGCGGGTAATCTATCTGGCAGGTGGCTGTTTCTGGGGTGTAGAAGAATATTTCTCTAGAGTACCAGGTGTCATTGACGCTGAGTCTGGCTATGCAAATGGTAAGGGTGACACGACCAAATATGAATTAGTTTCCCAAACTGGTCATGCTGAGACGGTAAAAATTACCTATAACGTTAAAAAGATATCTCTCAAAGAAATCTTACTACATTATTTCCGTATTATTGATCCAACTTCTAAAAATAAACAAGGTAATGATCAAGGTACACAATATCGGACAGGTGTTTATTATAAGGATGAAGCTGATTTGAATACCATCAATCAAGTTTTTGATGAAGTGGCTAAGAAGTACGATAAACCTCTAGCTGTTGAGAAAGAACCATTAAAAAACTATGTTAAGGCTGAAAACTATCATCAGGATTACCTAAAAAAGAATCCTAATGGATATTGCCATATTGATGTTAATCAAGCCGCCTACCCTGTTATTGATGCTAATCGTTATACTAAGCCCAGTGATGAAGAGATTAAGTCCAAGCTCTCTCCTGAAGAATACGCAGTCACACAAAAGAATGACACAGAGCGGGCCTTTTCTAACCGCTATTGGGATAAGTTTGATGCTGGTATCTATGTGGATGTGGTGACGGGAGAGCCACTCTTTTCATCAAAGGATAAGTTTGACTCAGGCTGCGGTTGGCCGAGTTTCACACGTCCTATCAGTCCAGATGTTGCGACTTACAAAGAAGATAAGAGCTTCAATATGACTCGAACAGAAGTTCGTAGTCGGGTTGGAAATTCCCATCTGGGCCATGTTTTCACAGACGGTCCTAAGGACAAGGGTGGCTTGCGCTATTGTATTAATAGTTTGTCAATCAAGTTCATTCCAAAAGCTGAGATGGAGGAGAAGGGCTACGGTTACCTTTTGGATTATGTTTAAGAGCTTTTTTTGATAAAATTTGCTATAATAAATCCAGCTAAAATAAGGAGTTGAATCTTGTGTATTCAATTATGATTGTAGAGGATGAATATCTGGTAAGACAGGGAATTGCGTCCTTAGTAAACTATGAGCAGTTTGGTATGCAAGTTATTGCCCAGGCTGAAAATGGAATAGAAGCTTGGAAGAAATTTCAGGAAAATCCTGCTGACATCCTGCTGACCGATATCAATATGCCACAGATGAACGGTCTCGAACTGGCCAAGCTAGTCAGAGAGCAGGCTCCTAGCTGCCATATCGTTTTTCTGACAGGCTATGATGACTTTGACTATGCTCGGACGGCTATTAAGCTAGGTGCAGATGACTATCTGCTAAAACCCTTTTCCAAGAATGATGTTGAGGAAATGTTGGCCAAGGTGCAGACCAAGCTTGATAAGGAACGAAAAAAAGCCCAGATTCAAAACTTGATCGATCAGGGGCAGCACTCTGAGCTGGAAGAAGCTATTCATGCACAACTGGCTGATCCAGAATTAAGTCTGAAAAGTTTGGCTTTCCAATTGGGGTTTAGTCCGTCCTACCTAAGTGTTCTCATAAAAAAAGAACTAGGCTTGCCCTTTCAAGATTATTTGATTCAAGAACGGATGAAAAAAGCAAAACTCTTACTCTTGACTACAGATTTGAAGATTTATGAAATAGCAGAGCAGGTAGGTTTTGAAGATATGAATTATTTTTCTCAGCGCTTCAAGCAAGTTGTTGGGCTGACACCTCGGCAGTTTAAAAAAGGAGAGGAGAAATGAAACGATATCCGCTTCTTATCCAGTTGATTGTCTATATTTTTCTGCTGGTTCTTTTACTCTTGGGCTTTGTTGGAAGTCTCTACTATCAGACTAGCTCGGGGACTATTCGGCAGCTGACAGAGCGGACGACGCGTAATAGCATGGAGCAAAGCGGACAGTTCATTGCTTCCTATTTGCAAAAATTAAAACAAACCACCTCTACACTGAGTAAGGAAGAAACGATTCAGAAGTTTTCTCAGAATCAAGAAATCAGTGAAACGTCAGTTCAGACTTTGATGAAAACCATCATTGAAACAGATCCGGATTTAGTGTCAGCAGTATTGGTTACCAAGGACGGGCGCGTTGTCTCGACAGATTCGCAAATCAGCATGCAGACATCCTCTGATATGATGAATGAAAAGTGGTATCAGGAAGCTGTCCATACCAAAGCCATGCCTGTCTTGACACCTGCTCGCAAGGAGTCTCTGTCGTCAGAGAAGGAGAAGTGGGTAGTTTCCGTCACTCAGGAAGTAGTAGATGAAGCAGGGCAGAATCTTGGTGTTTTGCGTCTGGATATCGGCTACAATAGTCTCAAAGCCTATTTGGATCAGCTTCAGTTAGGAAAGAAGGGCTTTAGCTTTATTGTCAATAGCCAGCATGAATTTGTCTATCATCCTAAGAAAAGTGTTTATTCTTCTAGTCAAGAAATGAAAGCTATGCAGCCCTATATCTCGGTCAAGGATGGTTATGCAGACCAGAAGCAGGCTTTTGTCTATCAGATTGATATTCCAGATAGTGACTGGACTTTAATTGGCATCGCCTCATTAGAGCAATTACAGATGCTTCAGTCACAAATGCTTTATTCTTTTGTGGGAATGGGCGTTTTAGCACTCCTGCTGTGCTTGATTGGTATTTGGTTTGTTCTGCGTTTGTGGATTAAGCCTCTTCAGAATCTGCAGGCTGTCATTCTGAAGATTGGGGCAGGTGACTCAAATTTGCGAGCGGAAGCTAAGGGTTCTCCAGAGTTAGTTGACTTGGCTCAGCAGTTCAATAAAATGCTGGACCAAATTGAGCAGCTGATGGAAGCTGTCAAGACTGAAGAACAAAATGTTCGTCGCTATGAGCTCCGAGCTCTCTCAGCTCAAATTAATCCTCATTTCCTTTATAATACCTTAGATACGATTGTCTGGATGGCTGAGTTTAATGATAGCAAGCGTGTTGTTGAAGTAACAAAATCACTCGCTCAGTATTTCCGCTTGGCGCTCAATCAAGGACATGAACAGATTGCTCTTAAGGATGAGATTGATCACGTTCGTCAGTATCTTTTTATCCAGAAGCAACGCTATGGTGACAAGCTCCAGTATGCGATTGAAGAGGATGAATCTCTAGCTGATTATAAATTGCCTAAGCTGGTACTACAACCTTTGGTTGAAAATGCCATCTACCATGGTATCAAGGAAATTGACCGACAAGGCATGATTCGAGTGACGTCGAAAGTAGAAGAAGGAAAATTGCTATTGTCTATCTTTGATAACGGATGTGGCTTTGATCTCCAAGATTCATCGGAGAAGACTCTTCTTCGCCTAGGTGGGGTTGGTCTCAAAAATGTCGATCAACGCTTGAAATTGCAGTTTGGAGAAGGCTATCGTATGGAAATCCAGTCGGAGCAAGATATCTTTACTCTGATCAAAATATATCTGCCACTATCCAATGATAAATAGTAGTTTATTGAATAAAATGACATATAGTCGGAAAGAATTTTTCCGGCTTTTTCTGTTTGAAACTTTCTAAATAAAATTTATTATTTTGCTAGAACGAAAATGATAACAAAAAATACCGTAGCAAATTTGTGAAAAATAATCCGCTTTCATTTATAATGGTTTATAGAACAGTTGAACTTTGTAATAAAGCTCTAAATTGTTTATAAAAAAATAGTAGAGTTATTGAGAAAATTCATTTCTCATCTCTGCTAAGTAATATAATAAAAAAAGAAGGATGGATGATGGAAAGCTTACTTTTCTCAGTTTCAGTTTTTTTAGCGGGAGTGTTATCATTTTTCTCTCCCTGTATTTTCCCCCTACTGCCTGTGTATATCGGAATCTTATTAGATTCAGAAGATAAGCCCAGAACGGTTCGATTTTTGGGTAGAGAAATTGCCTGGTATGGACTTGTTAAGACTCTTTGTTTTATTGCGGGAATATCATGTGTTTTCTTCATTTTAGGATTTGGGGCGGGTTTTTTAGGAGCAATTATTAATTCTTCTTGGTTCCGCTATGTTATGGGTATTATTATTATCCTACTTGGTGTCCACCAAATGGAATTAATCAATATTAAACCCTTGCAAATGCAAAAAAATGTCGCTTTTAAAAAAGATAGTAGACGCAACGAGTTTCTCTCAGCATTTGTATTGGGAATTACTTTTAGTTTTGGTTGGACTCCATGTATTGGTCCTATTCTAAGTTCTGTCTTAGCACTGGCTGCTTCAGGAGGGAATGGTGCTTTTCAGGGGGCTATTCTAACCTTGATTTACACCTTGGGTATGGCCTTACCTTTTCTAATTTTAGCACTGGCTTCAAGCTTTGTTATGCAGTATTTTAATAAAATTAAACCTTATATGGGGCTTCTGAAAAAAATCGGTGGTGCGATTATTATTCTGATGGGAATCTTGCTCATGCTTGGTCAGTTGAATGCTTTGTCAGGTCTATTTGGATAAGTGTAAGTGTCCTAAACAGATTGAAAAAATTTTTGATGTTTTTGGGATTTGATATTTTCTAATAAAAGGAGAAAGTGATGAAAAAATATTTAACTTTTGGTGTTGGTTTGTTAGCTGCAGTGTTTTTAACTGCTTGCTCTGACGAGATGGGAATGGAAACAAAAAGCAGTAGCAATCAACCTGCTCAGAATGCTGTCGGTCAGATAGCTGTAGGTCAGGAAGCTCCTGATTTTACTTTGAAGTCTATGGACGGAAAAACTGTTAAGTTATCTGATTATAAAGGAAAAAAAGTTTACTTGAAATTCTGGGCTTCTTGGTGTGGGCCATGTAAGAAAAGTATGCCAGAACTAATAGAATTGGCTGGAAAGAAAGACCGCGATTTCGAAATTTTAAGTGTCATTGCCCCAGGAATTCAGGGTGAAAAGTCTGAAACAGACTTCCCGAAATGGTTCGAAGAGCAGGGCTATAAAGATGTTCCGGTTTTATATGATAGTCAAGCAACTACCTTCCAGGCCTATCAAATCAGAAGTATTCCAACAGAAATCTTGATTGATAGTCAAGGAAAAATTGGTAAAATCCAATTTGGAGCTATTAGTAATGAAGATGCTGAAGCGGCCTTTAAAGAAATGAAGTAAATAGAAAAATAAAATAAAAAAAGAATGGATAAAATTTCCATTCTTTTTTACTTAAGCACTTGCACCAGAAGAGGCATCGGCATCTCCTCCACCCTCTCCGTGACCACCAGCATCAGAAGCGCCAGAAGTAGCATCTGCGTCTCCATGACCTCCAGCAGGAGCAAATGGTCCGCTACCACCTACCAAACGTTGTCCAGTTTCTTTTAGATACCAGTCAAGCCATGGTTGGAAGTTAAAGACGATTTCATTGATACCTGCGTATGATCCGTCAGGATAGTACATAGCTTGGTAGTTGTGAGTGTTGATAACACCAGCAGGAGAACCTGGAACAATGGTACGTACATATTCTTGGTTTCCGTTGCGCAGCGTTCCGATAACCCACTCTACATTCTTCATACGTGCTGGCGGAAGAGAACCATGAACGGTTGACATACGGCTACCTGATTGAGGTGGCACGCGTTTGGCAAACATGGTATCTGGATCTTGATGAGCGTTGTTGTAGTAGAGGAATTGGTTGTTGTCGTCAGCGTATGTCAATTCAAATGGCATAGCTTTTAAGAACATATCAATCTGGTTAACAGTCAAGATACCGTGGTCCAATTTGACATAGGTATCACCAGAAACAGCGCCAGTGATTTCTGCAACTTTTTCTACCCATTCTGGATCATCCGGATCAACTTCTGTAACCGTTGTAGCGATTGGTTTTCCACAGTCTAAGTCTTCAGGTTCAATTGGTTTTGGTTTTTTCAATTTTGAAACCACCTCTACATATTTGATAAAGTTATCTAAGCATGATTCAAGGAATTTAACAGTACCTTCGTTAGTGATATTGCCATCATTGTCAAAAGCTTCCTTGGCTTTGCCCAGCAAGAACTCGTTGCCTGGAAGAGTGTAAGCATTGACACCAGGAGCGTCTAGGATTTTACGCAGGTGAACTTGAGCACGGGAAGTTCCTTGATCGTAGTATGATGCACCGACAATCATGACAGGCTTGTTTTCAAATGGATGAACTTCGTAAGAGAGCCATTCTAAGACACTCTTCAAAGGAGCGCTGATAGTATGGTTATGCTCAGGTGTTGCGATGATGACTCCGTCTGCACGTGTGATTTTGTTATACAAATAGCGCAATTGGAAGCTTTCATCCCATTTTTCATCCTGGTTAAACATTGGGACTTCATCGATTTCTAAGACTTCCAATTCAAATTTAATTTTGAACTGGCGACGGATGAATTCCAATAATTTTCGGTTATATGATTGTTCGTAGTTTGATCCTACAATTCCAACAAATTTCATTCTTTCAGTCTCCTATCTTACAATTTTTCCCAGTCAAATTCTTCAGCATCTTTGCGAAGCAATTCTTGAGCGTTGCGCAATTTGTCAGTGATTTTGACAAAGATACGGAAGTCATCAAAGATAGCATCCAATTTTTTGACAACATCAAGATCCACCAAATCTCCGCTTGGATCAAAAGCTTGAAGAGAATGTGAGAGCAAGAACTCGTCTGGAAGTACATTTGCCTTGATTTCTGGAGCGTTCAAAATTTGACGGAGCTGCAACTGGGCACGAGAGGAACCAAGTGTACCATAAGAAGCACCAGTAATCATGACCGGTTTGTTCAGCAAGGGATAGATGCCATAAGAAAGCCAAGCTAGAGCATTCATGAGTACGGCTGGAATAGAGTGGTCGTACTCAGGTGTTCCAATGAGTACACCGTCTGCTGCATCGATTTTCTCGGCAATTTCTGATACTAACTCAGGCACGCTTCTATCTGCAGGTTTATTAAACATTGGGATATCTTTAATCTCTACCAGCTCGATTTCAGCCTTGTCAGCAAAGTGCTTAGACATATATTGAAGAAGTTGCCGGTTTGTGGAACGTTTAGAATTTGTTCCAACAATTGCGATAAGTTTTAACATAGTAGGTTCCTTTCTGGATTTAGGATAGAATTTCTGGGGTAAGACCAGATGAATAAAAAATTTGATTATCTTCTGTAATAACGAAGGCTTCGATTCCATTTTCTTGCTCAACTTTTTCTAGGATAGAACTTGGGCTGTCACCAAATAAGCGTGTTGTCCATATTTCTCCATCAACTGATTTATCTGAAACAATGGTGAGACTGGCTAACTGATTATCAATTGGATAGCCAGTATTTCGATCGAAAATATGATGATATACTTTGCCGTTTGCTTTCAGATTTCTTTCATAGATTCCAGAAGTAACAACTGACTGGTCTTGGATGGACAGCAAGGCTAAGTTGTTTCCGCGAGCTAGTTTTGGATTCTGAATTCCGATGCGCCATAAACGATTATTTTGTTGGTTCTGGCCAATAGTCAGGATATTTCCTCCAAGATTAATGAGTGCAGAAGTGACACCTTTTTCTTTTAGGAAATAGGAGATTTTATCAGCGATATATCCTTTAGCGAGGGCACCAAGGTCAATCTTCATCCCAGACTGTTTCAAAAATACTGAACGGGATATTGGATCTAATTCAATATTTTCGGGGTTGGTCAAGGAAAGAACCTTTTCAATCTCTGAAGCACTCGGAACTCTGGCATCTTTAAAACCAATACGCCAAGTTTGAATGAGGGGCCCTATAGTGATATTGAGATGACTGCCTGGAATAAGACTGTGTTTTTTTCCTAGTTCTATTAGCTCGAACAAATCAGGATGAACACAAACCGGCTCTTTTCCAGCAGCGTGATTCAGTTGCATTAGTTCTGAGTTATCATCATTAGCACTGAAACGATTTTCATATATTTTTAATAAGGAAAAAACCTCATCTAGAAGAAAGTCAGCATTTTCATGTAAAACAGAAATGCTAATTGTTGATCCCATTAAACGAATGGATCTAGAAGTGAGATCCACTTTTATCACAACCTTTCCTAAATAGTTCATAATCTACTTTATTAGTATATCAAAAAGACAACGTTTTCACAAATGAATTTTATATATTTTCAGAAAAAAATAAGTAGCTTTCTTTGCAGATAACCCTACTGTTGATCTGATTTTTAATGAAGGTCTATGACTTGATGTTTTATATGATTTTTAGAAAATTGAAAATTAATGAGCATTTTTGTTGAAACCGCTAACAGATTGATGGTATAATACTCTGGTAAATTAAATTTTAAAGGTGGATTTATTCTATGAGTAAAATTGTTGTAGTAGGTGCTAACCACGCAGGTACAGCATGTATTAATACTATGCTTGATAATTATGGTTCAGAAAATGAAATTGTAGTTTTTGACCAAAATTCAAACATTTCTTTCCTTGGTTGTGGTATGGCTCTTTGGATTGGAAAGCAAATCGATGGAGCTGAGGGCCTATTTTACTCTGATAAAGAAAAGTTAGAAGCAAAAGGCGCAACAGTTCACATGAATGCTCCGGTTCTTTCAATTGATTATGATAAAAAAGAAGTTACAGCATTAGTAGATGGTAAGGAACATGTTGAATCTTATGAAAAGTTAATTTTTGCAACAGGTTCTACTCCAATCATTCCTCCAATCAAAGGTGCTGAAATTGTTGAAGGAAATCGTGAATTCAAAGCAACTCTTGAAAATCTTCAATTTGTAAAACTATACCAAAATGCAGAGGAAGTTATTGAAAAACTTCAAGACAAGAGCAAGCATATTGAACGTGTTGCTGTAGTTGGTGGTGGTTACATTGGTGTTGAACTTGCTGAAGCTTTTGAGCGTCTTGGAAAAGAAGTTATTTTGGTTGACATCGTAGATACTGTCTTGAATGGATACTATGATAAAGACTTTACTCAAATGATGGCTAAGAACTTGGAAGACCACAATATTCGCTTAGCGCTTGGTCAAACTGTACAGGCAGTTGAAGGCGATGGTAAGGTTGAACGCTTAGTAACTGATAAAGAAACATTTGATGTAGATATGGTTGTTCTTGCTGTTGGTTTCCGTCCAAATACAGAATTGGGAGCAGGAAAGATTGAATTGTTCCGAAACGGAGCTTTCCTTGTAGATAAGAAACAGGAAACTTCAATCCCAGGTGTATTTGCTATTGGTGACTGTGCAACGATTTACGACAATGCTCGTCAAGAAACAAGCTACATTGCTTTAGCATCAAATGCTGTTCGTTCTGGTATCGTGGGTGCACACAATGCTTGTGGACATGAATTAGAAGGAATTGGTGTTCAAGGATCAAATGGTATTTCAATCTATGGCCTTCACATGGTATCAACTGGTTTGACTCTTGAAAAAGCAAAAGCAGCAGGTTACAATGCTGTAGAAACTGGTTTCAACGACTTGCAAAAACCAGAATTTATCAAGCACGATAACCATGAAGTAGCATTGAAAATCGTTTATGACAAGGATACTCGTATTGTTTTAGGGGCACAAATGGTTTCTCGCGATATCTCAATTTCAATGGGTATCCACATGTTCTCATTAGCAATTCAAGAACAAGTAACAATAGATAAGCTTGCTCTTATGGACTTGTTCTTCTTGCCACACTTCAACAAGCCATATAATTACATCACTATGGCTGCACTTTCAGCTGAATAAAACGAAGAAAGCTCCTTTTTGAGGAGCTTTTTGCTTGTCAGTTCCACTTTTAAAAATAGTTTAGGTCCATTTTAAAATATGGTACAATAGTTTTAAAAAGGGTAGGAGAAGATATGGAAGAAAAAGTAGTTCAATCTCTTCCTGAAAGAGAGTTTCAGTCGGCAAATAGTTCTATTATTTCTCAAGTTTTTCGTGGGATTTTAGTGGGCTTGTTTGTTGGAGGTATTGTAGGTCTTTTTCGCTTCATGATTGAGAAGAGTTTTCATTGGATTCAATCCTTGTATGAAAAAAGCCATGAAAATTTTACTTTCCTAGGAATAATTTTAATCCTTTACCTACTTATTATGTTTTTGGTTGCTTGGCTAATGAAATCTGATAAGAATATTAAAGGATCGGGTATTCCTCAAGTAGAGGCTGAGTTGAAGGGGCTCATGTCTTTGAACTGGTGGAGTGTGTTATGGAAAAAATTTCTTGCTGGCTTTTTAGCTATTTCAAGTGGTCTCATGCTTGGGAGAGAAGGACCTAGTATTCAACTAGGGGCTGTTGGAGGTAAAGGGCTAGCAAAATGGCTTAAGCTTAGTCCTGTTGAAGAAAGGGTTTTGATTGCTAGTGGAGCTGCAGCTGGTCTGGCTGCAGCCTTCAATGCTCCGATAGCAGGTTTATTGTTTGTGGTCGAAGAAGTTTATCGCCATTTTTCAAAACTTTTTTGGATCTCAACTCTGGTAGCTAGTCTGGTAGCAAATTTTGTTTCCTTGGTGATCTTCGGACTTACGCCTGTTTTAGATATGCCTGATAATATCCCAGCAATGCAATTGCAACAATACTGGATTTATCTACTTATGGGCCTTTTCTTAGGAATTTCAGGTTATGTTTACGAAAAAGTTGTCCTGTATATGCCAGACTTGTATAAAAAAATCGGTAAGATTTTACACTTATCACCGAACTACTACCCGGCAGTGGCCTTTGTCTTGATTATACCTCTTGGTTATTTTTTGCCTCAAATTTTAGGGGGAGGTAATCAATTGATTCTCTCCTTGCATTCACATAATTACTTACTTACAAGCCTTATTGCTTTCTTTCTTATTCGATTTATTTGGAGTATGATCTCTTATGGAAGTGGTTTGCCAGGTGGTATTTTTCTTCCGATTTTAGCACTGGGATCTCTATTAGGAGCGATTGTTGGAAATATCTGTGTGCAGTTTGGCCTTGTTAGTTGGAATCAATTTCCAATTTTTATCATTTTAGGCATGAGTGGTTATTTTGGTGCAATATCAAAAGCTCCCTTGACAGCCATGATCTTAGTGACTGAGATGGTGGGCGATATCAGAAATCTAATGCCTATAGCAATCGTTACCTTAACAGCCTATATCATAATGGACCTGCTAGGTGGAGCACCAGTCTATGAAGCCATGTTAGAAAGAATGCTTCCAGATAATATAGGAGATAATGGAGAGACAACTTTAATAGAAATCCCTGTTTCCGAAAAAATTTCGAATAGGCAGGTGCGGGATTTAAATCTTCCGCCAGATATTCTGATTGTTATGAATATTCATAAGGGCAAGAAGAATACAGTTAACGGAAGTACTAAACTCTACCTGGGTGATACGATTTATTTGGTCGTTAAACAACATGAAATTGGAAAAATAAAAGATTTATTATTGTGAGTATGAATCCCTTGTTCTTTGAAATTAACAAGGGATTTTCATTTGGATTAAATTATCTGACAATTTATTGAAAAATGAGAAAAAATTTGATATAATTTTTTGAACATTATTTATAATTTAAAGGAGATAGACCATGAAAAAAATGGGACTTGTCCTATTTTCAGCAGCTGTTCTCATGACAGCTTGTTCTGCAAATACAAACACAAGCAAAACTTCTTCAAGTAGTAGTGAAGCAAAAGTGACCTTATCGTCTAATGATAAGAAGGCTTTAGATAAGGCTACGTCGGAATATAAGACTTTTGTGGAAGGACAAATTGATCAGTTGCTGACTGATACTGAAAAATTCGCCTCTCTTCTTAAGGAAGGAAAGCTTGATGAAGCAAAGAAAATCTATCCACTTATTCGAATGAGCTATGAACGATCAGAACCGATTGCTGAAAGTTTTGGAGAGTCTGATGTAAAAATTGATTTTCGTTTAGCAGATTATATGGACGAGAACAAGACTGAAGAAGGATGGTCAGGATTCCACCGTATTGAAAAAATCTTGTGGGAACAAAATACCACTTCTGGAACAGAAACTTATGCTAATCAATTGGTTAATGACATTAAGGAATTGAAGGCCAAAGTTGCAACAGTAGAAGTTACTCCTGATATGATGCTGACTGGTGCTGTTGACTTATTAAATGAAGTTGCAACAAGCAAGATTACTGGTGAAGAAGAGATTTACTCTCATACAGATTTGTACGATTTCCGTGCAAATATTGAGGGTGCTGAGAAAATTTTCCAACTTTTTAAACCACTTATCAAGAATAAAGACGAAAAGCTTGTAGCTTCTTTAGAAAAAGAATTTAAAAATGTTAATAGCCTCTTGGATAAACATATGACAGATAGTCAGCACTATAAGCTATATACAGACTTAACTAAAGAGGATACTAAAGAATTAGCAGAATCTGTTACAAAACTTGGTGAACCTTTATCCCAAATGGGAGTCATTTTAAACGGGAAGTAATGATATGACAAACGACGAAAAATGGTTTGAAAAAAAGATGGACCGTCGTGAATTTCTTAAAAAAGCAGGGATTGGAGGCGCTGGTCTAGCACTGGGTGTTTCTGGTGCCTCTGCTTTTTTCGCTAATAAAGCACAAGAAGAAAAGAAAATTTCCGATGGTGGCGAAGAAATCAGCTTTTACGGTGAGCATCAAGCAGGAATTACGACTCCAATGCAAAAAAATATCTATTTTGTAGTGCTTGATTTGCATAGTACCGACAAAGAAGAAGTTATTCAAATGTTTAAGGACTGGACTGATTATAGCAGCAAGTTGGTGGATGGAGAATTGGTCAAAAAAGATGGTTCTAATGCCCTTTTGCCACCTAGCGACACTGGTGAAACAGTGGGTCTAAATCCCTATCGTTTGACTCTTACTTTTGGTGTGTCAGCTGATTTTTTGAAAAAAATGGGCTTGGAAAAGAAGCGTCCTAAAGAATTTCGTGACTTACCCCCATTTCCAAAAGAGCAATTGCAAGAAAAGTACACGGGTGGTGATATTGTAATCCAAGCTTGCGCTGATGATGAACAAGTAGCTTTTCATGCAGTCAGAAATCTAGTTCGTAAGGCCAGAAATACTGTTACCATGAAATGGAGTCAATCAGGTTTTGCAGCGATTGGAGACCGTATGTCAACTCCTAGAAATCTTTTTGGATTCAAGGATGGAACTGCCAACGTGACCAAAGAAAAGGACTTTGATAAAGTAATTTGGACTGATAGTGACGACTGGATGAAAGGTGGCACTTATATGGCTGTTCGTCGTATTCAAATGTTTCTTGAGACTTGGGATCGGACAAACCTACAGGAGCAGGAAAATACATTTGGTCGTTATAAGGAAAGTGGTGCCCCATTTGGTAAGAAAGATGAATTCGATGAGGTTGATTTAGATCTCTTACCGGTTGATTCTCACGTTCGCTTAGCTAAAGAAGTAAACAAACCAATCTATCGTCGATCTTATTCTTATTCCGATGGAATCGTCGAGAAAACAGGTCAATTTGATACAGGTCTTCTTTTTCTTGCTTTCCAAAAGAATCCGGACAGTTTTGTAAAAGTCCAGACTAATCTTGGAGCTCAGGACAAGATGAATGAATATGTAACACATATTGGTAGCGGCCTCTTTGCTTGCTTTGCTGGTGTGAAAAAAGGAGAGTACCTTGGTCAAAAACTATTTGAATAAACTCCTAATTATCTTGGCAATAGCCTTCCTTTTTTTCGCTAAACCTGTTTTTGCAGAGGAAGCATTTAGTCAGCTTTTTGTAAAGGTAACAGATGCTACAAGAGCTGTAGAGCAAGGCAATCAGGCTAAGGCGAAGCAATTGGTTGCTGAGATAAAGGAAGAATTTGAACAACTAGAGAACCACGATTCACCAGCTGGTAAAGAAGTCAGCAAAGCTTTGACAATAAATGAGGTGACTAAGGAGAACTTAACCACGATTTCGTCTGAGCTCTTAAAGTTTGATAAGGAGCAACACCCAGTTGACCTTAAGGCTGAAAAAGAAAAGTTAGTTAGTCGGTTAGAGTCGAGATTTGAGGATCTACAGGCTGCTATTTCTGCAAAAAATCTTGAACAAACTCGTTCAGCTTATAAAAAAATGAACTCGACCTGGACGGTGAACGAAGGTATTGTTCGTGATAATAGTACAGCTCACTATGGTAAGATTGAAACTGCGATTTCTTTTTTACGTAGTGCAATCGAGACTGAGCCAGTTGATTTTTCAAGTGTCCAATCTTCTTTTGATGATTTAAAGACTGCTATTGATAGTTTTGTAAAGGGCGAAGAAGTTGCTACAACTGAAGGAAATCTTACTTTAAAAGACGGCATTCAGTTACTTGAAAAAGCCTTGGATGGATTTAAAGCTGGAAAAACTCAAGAAGCTAGCTCAAATATGAAAAAATTCATCACTATCTGGCCAAGTATTGAAGGAGATGTCAGCACGCGCAACGCCACTCTCTATACTCGAGTCGAGAGTGAAACACCAGTCATCATGGTTAAGGGAAATGAAAAAAAATATCAAGATCAGCTACAGGCCTTAATTAATGATTTGTCGCAGATTGACACGAGTGCATCCTATAACTTTTTTGATGCTATGCTCATTCTTTTGAGAGAAGGAGTAGAGGCTCTCTTGATCGTTATGGCTCTTGTTACAACACTAAAAGCAGCCAAGATGAAAAAGGGGCTAAAGTGGGTTTATACAGGAGCAGTTATGGGGATTTTGGCAAGCTTAGCGATTGCTGTTTTGCTTCAATTCCTTTTCCCAGCAGTATCCTCAGGTTCTAACCGTGAGATTATCGAAGGAGCGGTCGGTATTTTTGCTGTTTTGATGATGATTATGGTCGGGATTTGGCTACATAGCAAGTCCTCAATTAAAAAGTGGAATGACTTTATGGAAAGCCAGATGAAGGCTGTCACAGCAACCGGCAGTTTCATTTCTATGTTTGCACTGAGCTTTCTCGCTGTGTTTCGAGAAGGAGCAGAGACGATTCTATTCTATGCGGGAATCTATCCTAGAATTGATAAGGCAGGCTTTTTCCTAGGGATAGGACTGGCACTTCTTGTTTTGTTTGTTCTTGCTTTAGTTATGAATAAAGCTTCTGCTTATTTCAAACCACATCGAATTTTCTTGATTTTGACTTGGCTCATTTATGCTCTGGCCTTTAAAATGCTGGGGGTTAGTATCCATGCTCTCCAGCTAACTAATATTTTACCAAGTCATCTGATGAATGGTTTCCCGTCGATTGATTGGGCTGGAATTTATCCAAGTCTGGAAGTTGTAACTTGTCAGTTGATATTTGTAGTTATTGTACTTATTATTACATGGAGGAATCGTGAGAGTAGCCATGGATCATAAAAAACAAACTATCGTAGAACACTTGACAGAGTTTCGTAGACGGTTCATTTGGAGTTTAGCTTGCTTTCTTCTGGTATTTTTACTTGGTTTTATCTACGCAGGTGATATTTATAGCTGGTTGACAAGTGGATTTGAAAAGAAGTTGCTTGTCTTAGGGCCGAATGATATTCTTTGGATTTACGTTAGCTTGTCTAGCCTGTTAGCTTTTAGTGTGACCTTGCCTTTTATGGTTTATCAGATTTGGAAGTTCGTGAGGCCGGCTCTGACTTCAAGGGAATCAAAAGCAATTTTTGCTTATATACCAGCGACCTTTATCTGTTTTGTTTTGGGATTGGCTTTTGGTTTTTATCTGGTTAGTCCGGCCATTTTACAAGTCCTGCTTTCACTGGGAGAGGGCTTGTTTGAGACCCAGCTTACCGCCCAAAATTATCTGGCCTTTCTCTTTCATACAACGATTCCGCTTGGCTTCTTGTTTGAATTGCCAGTTCTAGTATCATTCTTTACGTCACTTGGTTTGCTCAAACCACATTTTTTGGTACAATATAGAAGGTATGCTTACTTTATTTTATTAGTCTTAGCAGTTGTTTTAACGCCTGCTGACTTTATCAGTGATTTGGCTATGACAGTTCCCTTGATTTTACTTTATGAAGTCAGTCTGCTGCTCAGCTATTATATATACAAAAAGAAAGAAAAGAGGAGTGAATAATGGGTATTTTAAGAGATATTGGAGCGCCAGGTCTTATTATTATTGTATTAGGAGCCTTGCTAATTTTTGGTCCTAAGCGTTTACCAGAGCTTGGACAGTCAATAGGAAAAATGTTTTCAGAGTTTAAAAATGCTATGAATAATAATGAGAAAGACGCAGATTCGCAAGACAAGAAGGAAAAAGGGGATTAACCCTTTTTCTTTTTGACTAACATCTTCGCTTATAGTATAGTTAGAGAAAAGAAGGTTAGAGGAGATTATTATGTATCAAACCTATCATTTTAGTCAGCGCTTGAAGTTATTTCTTTCGATTTTTATTCCCGTCTTGATTTATCAGCTGGCAAATTATTCAGCGTCATTCGTAGATACAACCATGACTGGACAGTATGATACACTTCATCTTGCAGGTGTATCTATGGCTACAAGTTTGTGGAGTCCTTTTTTCTCTTTTTTAACAGGGATTGTATCAGCTTTGGTACCGATTGTTGGGCATCATTTGGGAAAAGGCGATGAGAAAAAGATTGCCTCAGATTTTTATCAATTTATCTATCTTTCGCTTGGTTTATCCATTGTTCTTTTTTTGTTGGTATTTTTTGGAGCTCCTCTAATTTTAGACAGTTTGTCTTTGGAAAATCAAGTAGCAGTAGTGGCTAAGCATTATCTCATGTACTTATCTCTTGGCATCATACCGCTTTTACTCTTTAGTGTCGTACGCTCACTTTTAGATGCACTGGGTTTAACTCGCCTCTCCATGTATTTGATGCTTTTACTTTTGCCTTTAAATGCTGGTTTTAATTACGCCTTAATCTATGGTGCATTCGGTTTTCCAGAAATGGGAGGTGCAGGAGCTGGTCTTGGAACATCTATAGCTTACTGGGTCCTCTTATTCATTTCAATATTGATTTTAATTAAACATCCAAAGGTTAAATCTTATAAACTTTGGAAAAGACAAAGAGTGGTAACAGAGGGAATTAAGGAGGGATTACGTCTGGGTTTACCAATTGGTGGAATTGTTTTTGCTGAAGTCGTTATCTTTTCTGTTGTAGGACTTATCATGGCCAAGTTTCCATCAATGGTGATTGCTAGCCATCAATCGGCAATGAACTTTTCAAATCTTATGTACGCCTTTCCTGCTGGGATTTCTTCGGCAATGGCAATTGTGGTTTCTTATGAAATTGGTGCAAAACGCTATGATGATGTAAAAAAATACTGTCGCTTAGGAAGGGTTACGGCTTTGCTTATTTCAGGATTTACGCTTGTATTTCTCTTTTTACTTCGAAATCAGGTTGCCTCTCTTTATGGTACAAACTCAGAGTTTATCGTTCTAACTTCCATCTTCTTAACTTATAGCCTATTCTTTCAACTAGCAGATACGTTTGCGGCTCCTTTACAGGGGATTCTTCGTGGCTACAAGGATACGACAGTACCATTTTACCTTGGACTAATTGGCTATTGGGGAGTAGCTCTTCCGCTTGGATTATTTTTAGATAATATTTGTAAGTTAGGTCCTTATGGCTACTGGATTGGTTTAATCGCCAGCTTGATTGGCACTGGTATTCTTTATCAAATTCGTTTGAAGCAAGTCGAAAAGAAATCCTAATAAAATGTAATAGTTTTCTTGTTTGATATAAGTTCGTGATATCCGAACAATTACTCGCTAAATAGCTTTAGAATTTTGCTAAATCTTATTTTTGTGGTAAACTTCATTAGGAAACGTCAAGAAAGACGTAGCGATGCGAAAGTGCATAGGTAGGTCTAAATAAAGATTATTGCGAGGAAAGCTCTATGCTAAATGATTTTCAAGTTTTTGATTATGAAGATATCCAACTCATCCCAGCAAAATGTGTGGTTAAAAGTCGATCTGAGGCAGATACACGAGTGAAGTTTGGTAATCACACCTTCCGCTTGCCAGTTGTACCGTCTAATATGCAAACGATTATTGATGAGTCGGTTGCGGAAGAGCTTGCTCGAGGAGGGTATTTTTATATTATGCATCGTTTTGATGAAGAAGGACGTAAGCCATTTGTTAAACGAATACATGAAAAAGGATTGATTGCCTCTATTTCGGTTGGTGTTAAAGATTATGAATATGATTTTGTTAGCAGTCTGAAAGGAGATGCACCTGAATATATCACCATTGATATTGCTCATGGCCATTCTGACAGTGTAATTAAGATGATCCAACATATCAAAAAAGAACTGCCTGAGACTTTTGTCATTGCTGGTAATGTTGGTACACCCGAAGCGGTTCGTGAACTGGAAAACGCTGGTGCGGACGCGACAAAAGTAGGGATTGGACCGGGTAAGGTTTGTATTACCAAAGTAAAGACTGGTTTTGGAACAGGTGGTTGGCAATTATCAGCTTTGAGATGGTGTTCTAAGGTTGCCCGTAAGCCGATTATTGCTGATGGCGGGATTCGGACACATGGAGATATTGCCAAGTCTATTCGTTTTGGAGCTAGTATGGTTATGATCGGATCGCTCTTTGCAGGTCATATTGAAAGTCCAGGAGAGACCATAGAAATCGATGGTGATAAATTCAAAGAATATTATGGTTCTGCGTCTGAGTACCAAAAGGGTGCCTATAAAAATGTTGAAGGAAAAAAGATTCTACTGCCTGCCAAAGGTCATTTACAGGACACATTGACTGAGATGGAACAGGATTTGCAAAGTTCGATTTCTTATGCAGGAGGTCGTGATCTGCACAGTTTAACTAGAGTTGATTATGTTATCGTTAAGAATTCTATTTGGAATGGCGATGCACATTAAGGTATAATAAAGAAAAACTTATTTATCTTGCTAATGATTGGGGCAAGGTCTCTACAAGATGCCAAACATCTAACAATAAGTGAGTCTTACAAGTTTCCTGTTACTTTTGTAACAGGTTACTGTCGTTGTATGAGGACTTGCTTTGGGCAGGTCCTTATTTTGTTTTAAAAAGGAGATATAATGAAAAAATTAGAAGAACGAATCCTCCATGACGGAAATGTTTTAGGAGAAAATATTCTCAAAGTAGATTCTTTCTTGACTCACCAGGTTGATTTTTCTTTAATGAAAGAAATCGGCCGAGTATTTGCTGATAGGTTCCGTGAGTCAGGAATTACAAAGGTCGTGACGATTGAAGCATCTGGAATCGCCCCAGCTGTCTATACTGCTGAGGCGTTAGGAGTTCCAATGATTTTTGCTAAAAAGGCTAAAAATATTACTATGACTGAGGGGATTTTAACAGCTGAAGTATACTCATTCACAAAGCAAGTGACTTCGACTGTTTCAATTGCTGGAAAATTTCTGAGTCCTTCGGATAAGGTATTAGTGATTGATGACTTTTTAGCTAATGGACAGGCAGCTAAAGGTTTGGTTGAAATTATTCGCCAAGCAGGTGCGAGTGTTGAAGCTATTGGAATTGTCATCGAAAAGTCTTTTCAATCTGGAAGAAAATTATTGGAAGATGACGGGCAAAGAGTTGTTTCTCTAGCTAGGATTGAAAAGTTTGAAAATGGAAAAGTTGTATTTGGAAAGGCAGATGCATAAGATGGAATACAAAGAAGAAAAACATTCGCAAGCAGCCGTTCTGGGCTTACAGCATTTATTGGCTATGTATTCGGGATCGATTTTGGTTCCAATTATGATTGCTGGAGCTTTAGGATACTCTGCTGAACAACTGACTTATTTAATTTCAACAGATATCTTTATGTGTGGGGTGGCAACCTTTCTCCAGTTACAGTTAAATAAATACTTTGGTATTGGTTTACCTGTCGTTTTAGGAGTAGCCTTCCAGTCTGTGGCTCCATTAATTATGATTGGACAAAGTCACGGAAGTGGTGCCATGTTTGGTGCCCTCATAGTGTCAGGTATCTATGTCGTTTTGATTTCTGGTGTTTTCTCTAAGGTTGCTGATCTTTTCCCATCGGTTGTGACAGGGTCTGTCATTACAACTATCGGATTGACTCTCATTCCGGTTGCGATTGGTAATATGGGAAATAATGTTGAGAAACCAACTGCTCAAAGTTTAATCTTAGCAGCTGTTACTGTGCTCATTATTTTACTAATTAATATCTTCACCAAGGGATTTGTTAAATCAATTTCAATCTTGATTGGTCTGGTTATTGGGACTTTTATTGCAGGTTGTATGGGGCTAGTAGATCTTACTCCTGTTTCTCAGGCTCCAATTGTTCATATTCCTACACCTTTCTACTTTGGTGCTCCCAAGTTTGAATTTTCTTCGATTGCCATGATGTGTATTATTGCTACAGTTTCTATGGTAGAGTCAACAGGAGTCTATTTGGCCTTGTCTGATCTTACCAAAGATCCGATTGATAGCAAACGCCTGCGTAATGGTTACAGGGCTGAAGGTCTAGCGGTCTTGCTTGGAGGTATCTTCAATACCTTCCCTTATACAGGTTTTTCTCAAAATGTTGGTTTGGTCAAGTTGTCTGGAATTAAGACTCGTTTGCCAATCTACTATGCAGCAGGATTCCTGGTTCTTTTGGGACTTGTACCAAAATTTGGTGCTCTAGCTCAAATTATTCCTAATCCTGTTTTGGGTGGGGCGATGCTAGTCATGTTTGGCTTTGTTTCAATTCAAGGGATGCAAATCTTGGCTCGTGTTGATTTCGAGCACAACGAACATAATTTTTTAATTGCAGCAGTTTCTATTTCGGCTGGGGTTGGTTTAAACGGAAGCAGCCTTTTTAACAGTCTGCCTTCTAGTTTACAGATGTTCTTTTCAAATGGCATTGTCATGGCCAGTCTTATAGCAATTATTTTAAACGCTGTTTTAAACCGAAAAAATAAATAAGAGGCTGTTTTTGAACTGCTCTCCAAAGGTTAGATTTCTAATATCTAACTTTTGGGGTCAGTACATTTACGGCCTTTTTCAAATAAAAAAAACCGCTTGGCTAGCGGTTATAGATTATTTTGTACGCATTTCACCTTGTGGGAAATAGGTTCCTTCAGGCATATCGTTAATGATGACATGGACTGCAGATTGAGGAGCACCAGTATTTCTGACAACAGCCTCGGTCACTTCCTTAGCAAGAGCTTTCTTTTGTTCGAGCGTACGGCCTTCAAATAAATCAATTCTAACAAATGGCATTAGATTGCCTCCTTTATTTTCTTAACATTATTTTATCACAATTTAGGTTTTAATGCTTGTCCAATTATGGTACAATTAAATGGATTAACTTGTAGAATGGAAGAAGAAAAAGTTAGAGATTATGGCTCAATTATATTATAAATACGGCACAATGAACTCAGGAAAGACTATTGAGATCTTAAAAGTTGCTCATAACTACGAGGAACAGGGCAAGGGTGTTGTGATTATGACCAGCGCGGTTGACACTCGAGACGGTGTTGGGTATGTATCAAGCCGAATTGGTATGAAACGCCAGGCGATGGCAATTGAAGACGATACAGATATTTTGGGCTATATAAAAAATTTACCAGAAAAACCTTACTGTATTTTAATCGATGAGGCTCAATTCTTGAAACGCCATCATGTCTATGATTTGGCTAGAGTGGTGGATGAGCTAGATGTTCCTGTTATGGCCTTTGGCCTAAAAAATGATTTTCGCAATGAACTTTTTGAAGGTTCCAAGCACCTCTTGCTCTTGGCTGATAAAATAGAGGAAATCAAGACTATCTGCCAATACTGTTCACGAAAAGCAACTATGGTTTTGCGAACAGATCATGGAAAACCAGTATATGACGGGGAACAAATTCAAATTGGTGGTAATGAAACTTATATCCCAGTCTGTCGCAAGCATTATTTTAAGCCAGACATTAATAGTTGAATGATTGAAATAAAGGAGATGATGAAAAATCTATGAATATCTATGAACAGTTACAGGCGGTTGAAGATCGCTACGAAGAGTTAGGAGAATTATTGAGTGACCCAGATGTGGTCTCTGATACCAAGCGTTTTATGGAGCTTTCTAAGGAAGAAGCTTCCACTCGTGACACGGTGACAGCTTACCGCGAATACAAGCAAGTCCTTCAAAACATCGTCGACGCTGAAGAAATGATCAAAGAATCTGGTGGTGATGCTGACTTGGAAGAGATGGCCAAGCAGGAGCTTAAGGATGCCAAGGCTGAAAAAGAAGAATACGAGGAAAAACTAAAAATCCTCCTTTTACCTAAGGATCCAAATGACGATAAGAATATTATCCTTGAAATCCGCGGGGCTGCAGGAGGAGATGAAGCGCAGTTGTTTGCAGGAGACCTCTTGCAGATGTATCAAAAATATGCTGAAAGCCAAGGCTGGCGCTTCGAAGTCATGGAGGCCTCTTATAATGGTGTAGGTGGAATCAAGGAAGTAGTTGCTATGGTCTCAGGTCAGTCGGTCTACTCAAAGCTTAAATATGAATCGGGAGCTCATCGAGTACAGCGGGTTCCAGTGACCGAAAGCCAAGGTCGCGTTCACACCTCGACGGCAACTGTCTTGGTGATGCCAGAAATTGAAGAAGTGGAATACGACATTGATCCTAAAGATCTGCGCGTTGACATCTACCATGCCTCAGGTGCTGGTGGACAGAATGTCAATAAGGTTGCGACTGCGGTTCGTATTGTCCACCTGCCGACCAACATCAAAGTTGAAATGCAGGAAGAGCGGACCCAGCAGAAGAACAGAGATAAGGCGATGAAAATCATCCGAGCTCGTGTGGCAGACCACTTTGCTCAAATTGCTCAAGATGAGCAGGATGCAGAGCGCAAGTCCACAATTGGTACTGGTGATCGCTCAGAGCGGATTCGCACCTATAATTTCCCGCAAAACCGGGTGACAGATCACCGTATCGGTTTGACTCTACAGAAGCTGGACACGATTTTAGCTGGCAAACTGGATGAAGTCGTTGATGCTCTGGTTCTCTATGACCAAACGCAAAAACTAGAAGAGCTGAATAAATAATGATGCTGGCTCAATATTTGGCTGAGCTAGAGCAGGAGTTGGTAGCAGAGGGAGAAGAAGCAGAAAGCCTGTCTTTCGTTTATAGGGCGCTCAATAAGCTCTCCTTTACTGATTTTGTTCTTAAACTTCGCGCAGAAGTAAGTCAAGAAGACAGTGAACAGCTAAAAGCAATTCAAGAGCAGCTGCTTGCTCATAAGCCGGCCCAGTATATCATGGGGAGCAGTGACTTTCACGGCCTGACTCTCAAGGTGGACGAGCGAGTTCTGATTCCAAGGCCCGAGACGGAGGAGCTGGTGGAGTTGATTTTGTCAGAAAATCCCGAAACACCTCTATCTATCTTGGATATAGGAACGGGTAGTGGAGCCATTGCTCTTGCACTGGCAAACAGCCGTCCAGACTGGCAGATTACTGCTTCTGATTTGTCAAGAGATGCTCTTACCTTGACAAGAGAAAATGCTCAGTCTTGCGGACTCAGCCTCACTTTTGTCCAATCTGATTGCTTGGATGCAATTCAAGGGAAATTTGACATCATCGTCTCCAACCCGCCCTATATTTCAGAAGCGGATAAGGACGAAGTCGGACTTAACGTCTTAGCCTCAGAACCTCATATGGCTCTCTTTGCTGGAGAGAATGGCTATGCCATCTACCGAAAAATAGCTGAGCAAGCAGGGGACTATCTGACAGAAAAAGGAAAAATCTATCTGGAGATTGGCTACAAGCAGGGTGACGGTGTCAGGGAGTTATTGAAAGAATCCTTCCCGCAAAAACGAATCCGAGTTCTGAAAGATCAATTTGGCAAAGATAGAATGGTGGCGATGGACAATGGATAAAATAGAAAAGACTCTGGCAGCAGGCGGAGCAGTTGTCCTGCCAACAGAAACTGTTTATGGCCTCTTTGCACAGGCATTGAATGAAGAGGCGGTTGAGCGAGTCTATGAGTTAAAGCGAAGACCTCGCGACAAGGCTCTTAATCTTAATGTGGCTAGCTTAGAAGAGATTTATGCCTTTTCTAAGAATCAGCCCACTTATCTAGATCAACTCTACCAAGCCTTTCTGCCTGGGCCATTGACAATTATTCTCCAAGCCAATGACCAAGTGCCGACTTGGATAAACTCAGGTATGGATACTGTTGGCTTTCGGATTCCTAAGCATTCGGTTACACTGGACTTGATTCGCAAGTACGGTCCCTTGATTGGTCCATCCGCCAATCTTTCTGGAAAAGTTAGTGGAACTTCTTTTCAGCAGATTGTGATGGATTTTCAAGAGCAAGTCTCGGGAGTAGAAGATGATGCTGCTTTGACAGGTCAGGATTCAACCATCCTGGACTTATCTGGAGAAAAGGCTCATATTTTACGCCAGGGAGCGATTACTCGCGAGGATATCCTCGCCCAAGTAAATGGTATAAAATTTTAACTTTTAGGACCTTGGGTCCTATTTTCGCAAAAGAAGGGAGACACCTTATGATTTTTGACCAAGAAGACTACAAAGCATTTGACCCAGAGATTTGGGAAGCAGTTGCAAAAGAAGAAGAACGTCAGCAACATAATATTGAGCTGATTGCTTCAGAAAACGTCGTTTCAAAAGCTGTCATGGCTGCTCAAGGTTCTATTTTGACAAATAAGTACGCTGAGGGCTACCCAGGACGCCGTTACTATGGTGGGACAGATGTAGTGGACATAATTGAGAGTCTAGCGATTGAGCGTGCCAAGGAAATTTTTGGTGCCAAGTTTGCCAATGTGCAGCCTCACTCAGGCAGCCAGGCTAATTGCGCTGCTTATATGGCTTTGATTGAGCCAGGTGATACAGTTATGGGTATGGATTTGTCTGCAGGTGGTCACTTGACTCACGGTGCATCAGTCAGCTTCTCTGGACAAACTTATAATTTTGTATCCTATAGCGTTGACCCAGAAACTGAATTGCTGGACTTTGATGCTATTCTCCAGCAGGCCAAGGAAGTACAGCCTAAGCTGATTGTGGCGGGAGCTTCAGCCTATTCTCACATCATTGACTTCTCAAAATTCCGTGAAATCGCTGATGCGGTAGGGGCTAAGCTCATGGTTGATATGGCTCACATCGCTGGCTTGGTCGCTGCAGGTCTCCACCCAAGCCCTGTACCTTATGCAGACATCACAACGACAACGACCCACAAGACCTTACGAGGACCTCGCGGTGGTTTGATTTTGACAAATGATGAAGGCTTGGCTAAGAAAATCAACTCAGCTATCTTCCCAGGCATTCAAGGTGGACCATTGGAGCATGTCATTGCAGCCAAGGCTGTGGCTTTTAAAGAAGTGCTTGATCCAGCTTTCAAGGTTTATGCTCAGCAGATTTTGGATAACGCCCAAGCTATGGCGCAAGTCTTCCGTCAGCATGATAAGTTCCGTGTGATTTCTGATGGAACTGAAAATCACCTTTTCTTAGTCGATGTCACTAAAGTTGTAGAAAATGGGAAAGTCGCTCAAAATCTCTTGGATGAAGTCAATATTACCCTTAATAAAAACTCCATCCCATACGAAACTTTGTCACCATTTAAGACTAGCGGAATTCGTATCGGTACAGCAGCTATTGCAGCTCGAGGATTTGGCGTAACAGAAAGTATCAAGGTTGCAGAACTCATCATCAAAGCTCTGGAAAATGCTGAAAACGAAGCGATACTGAATCAGGTACGTGCTGAAGTTCGCGAATTGACGGACGCTTTTCCACTCTATGAGGGCTTGAACTAAGATGGATATTTACGTAAAAAAAGCAATTATTCATCAATTCAGCCCAGCTGATACCGAACTGCTATTGGCGGATAAGTTTCTCAACATTACTCCTAAGATTGAAGAGTACCTGCGCAAGAAGATTGAGCGGGTATATTCTGACGATGCTAAAACAGGTGTTTTCGATCCCGAAAACATCTTTTTATCCCAACTTTCAGATGACTTGCTGAGAACGTCAGTGACAGTTGCTAAGCTTTGGCAGGAGGAGTTTTCAGTCAGTGAAAACCAGAAAACCAACGATCTGATTTTTGTCCAGTTTGACAAAGAAGGTGTGGAGCACTTCGCTTTTCTGCGGATTGCTCTGCGAGAAACTCTGACCCACTTGGGTGGTGAGGTGGACAATCCTATCAAGCTGACCCAGAACAATCTACCTGGCTTCGGTACCGGTGCAGACGAGGCTTTGGTCATCAATCTCAAATCTCGCAAGTACCATCTGATTGAAAAGCGCATCAAGTACAACGGTGCCTTTCTCAATTATATGTCAGACAATCTCTTGCAGGTCAATCCGACAATCTCAGCCAAGAAATCAATAAAAACTTTAGAGAAAACAGCTCAGAAGGTTGCTGAAAGTTTTAATAAAGACGATTTCCAGTTCCAGTCCAAGGTCAAGTCCAGCATTTTCAAAAACCTGGAAGAAAATGACGAACTGTCACCTGAAAAATTGGCTGACGATCTTTTTGATAACAATCTAACAGCTCGACTTAGTTTTATTGACCAAGTCAAGGAAGCTATTCCTGAGCCAGTCAAGTTTGATGAGATTGACAGTAGTCGCCAGAAGAAAAAGTTCGAAAATCAGAAACTCTCCCTTTCAAATGGAATTGAGCTCATCGTTCCCAATAATATCTATCAGGACGCAGAGTCGGTAGAATTTATCCAAAACGATAATGGCACCTATTCTATTTTGATTAAGAACATCGAGGATATCCAAAATAAATAATGTTTAAATTTTTAAGAAGACTGATTCTAGTCCTTTTCGTGCTCTTTGCTGGCTACAAGATTTATCAGGTTCATCATGATGTCAAGCAGGTTATGAAGTATCGAACTCTAGTCAGAGAGGTGCTGGACGAGCATGACACGGCGGCCAATGAAGAATTGGTGCTGGCCATGATTTATACAGAGACCAAGGGAAAAGACACAGATGTTATGCAGTCCAGTGAAAGCGCAACTGGTCAGACTGATGCTATTAGAGACAATAAAGAAAGTATTCGTCAAGGCGTTCAGACTCTATCCGATAATCTAGAGTTGGCTAGCGAGAAAAAAGTAGATGTTTGGACAGCAGTACAAGCCTATAATTTCGGTCAAGCCTATATCGACTACGTAGCTAAAAACGGTGGCGAAAATACACTGGAGCTGGCCAAGAAATATTCCAAAGAAGTAGTAGCGCCAAGCTTAGGAAATGTAACAGGCAAGACCTATGGCTACTATAACTTGATTTCAATTTTCCACGGCCCAGAGCTCTATATCAATGGAGGAAATTATTATTATTCCCGTCAGGTAAAGATGAATATGCACATCATGCGACTTTTAAAATGGTTTTAGAAAGAAGCAATCAAGCTTCTTTCTTTTTATTGGTATAAATCAGTAATTCATTTGCTTGTAACCATCATTGATACATGATATAATTTTGTACAAAATTAAGGTGGAGGCTTCATATGAAAAAGAAATATTTCGTTCTCCTTTTGTTAGTCATCTTTATTATTTTTTCATCCTTGTTATTTCTGAAAAATAGCAATACAAAACTTAGATCGAATGAGTTCATCCAATCTACCACCCCAACCTTATTCTTTCACGGTTATGGCTCCAGCGCCAATGCGGAAAGGCATATGACAGAATCAGCTAGAAAGGCTGGTGTAACAGAAACAATAATTCAAGCGAATGTTGACAGAACAGGTCAGGTCACTTTAAGAGGCCGTATTCCCAAAGGTGCAATCAATCCAATTGTCATGGTTCAATATGAGGACAACCGAAATCCTGACTATTTACAAGATGCAGCATATGCTAAAGCAGTAGTCGAAAAACTTAAGCAAACTTATGGATTTCAAGAAATGAAGATGGTGGGGCATTCCATGGGAAATATGTCCATTCTTTATTATCTTTTAGAGTATGGAAGTGAAGAAAATCTACCTAAATTGATTAAGCAGGTTAATTTGGCGAATCATGTAGCTGGTCTAGAGAATTGGAACCTTCCATCAAACTTGACCTTAGATCCTCAAACAGGACAGCCTTCTGCAATGAATGAACAATATCAAAAACTTACTGGATTAAGAGAGGTTTATCCTGACAAACAAATAGACGTTCTGAATATCTATGGTGATATTGGCGGAAATACAGATGGATCAGTCCTAAACATTTCATCAAAAGCGTTAAAATATTTGCTAATCAATCATGCTAAATCCTATAAGGAAGTCAAAATATCTGGGCGAGGAGGCCAGCATAGCAGATTGCACGAGAACTCAGAAGTAGACCAGCTTTTAATAGACTTTTTGTGGAGAAAATGAGAGAATTTTAGCTTCAACCAGTTTTCTTAGCAAAGGAATAAAATAAAAGCATAGAGAGTTTTACACTAATTATGAGTCTTTAAGGACTCTTTTTATTTTTTCTTTATGCAAACCTTTTCCACTTTAAAAAAATCTGATATAATGGGGTGGAATAAAAGAATCAGAGGAGAGGACAATGTCTAAAAAAATCATTGGTATTGACCTTGGTGGTACCTCCATCAAATTTGCAATTTTAACTCAAGAAGGACAAATTCAAGAAAAATGGTCTATAAAAACAAATATTTTAGATGAAGGAAGCCATATCGTTGATGATATGATTGAATCTATTCTTCATCGTTTGGACTTGCTTCAGCTAACAGCAGATCATTTCTTGGGAATCGGAATGGGTTCCCCTGGAGTGGTAGACCGTGAAAAAGGTACTGTTATTGGCGCTTATAACCTAAACTGGAAAACCTTGCAACCTGTAAAAGAAAAAATTGAAAAAGCTACTGGAATTCCATTCTTTATCGACAATGATGCAAATGTCGCAGCATTGGGGGAACGCTGGATGGGAGCTGGAGAAAATCAGCCTGATGTTGTTTTTATGACCTTAGGAACCGGTGTAGGTGGCGGTATTGTTGCTGAAGGCAAACTTCTCCATGGCGTTGCTGGTGCAGCAGGAGAGCTTGGGCATATTACTGTTGATTTTGATCAGCCAATTCCATGTACTTGCGGAAAGAAGGGCTGTTTGGAAACCGTTGCGTCTGCGACAGGTATTGTCAATTTAACTCGTCGGTATGCTGATGAGTACGCTGGTGAGGCTGAATTAAAGAAACTCATCGATAATGGAGAAGACGTCACAGCTAAAACAGTTTTTGATTTAGCGAAAGAAGAAGATGAGTTAGCCCTTATCGTTTATAGAAACTTCTCTCGTTACCTAGGAATTGCTTGCGCTAATATTGGATCAATCCTTAATCCATCTACGATTGTTATCGGTGGCGGTGTATCAGCTGCGGGGCCTTTCTTGTTAGAGGGAATTCAAAAAGTTTATGACGAAAATACCTTCCCTCAGGTTCGTACATCAACAAAGTTAGCTTTGGCAACTCTAGGAAATGATGCTGGTGTTATCGGTGCAGCATCCTTGGTTCTTCAATAATTTTAAAATTCATTTTTATTCTCCTGCAGACTCTGTGGGAGAGTTTTTATGGGAAGTTTGCTATAATACTAGAAGTTGTTTACTGTTGAAGGAGATCTAATGACAAAAGCTGATACGATTTTTAAAGAAAACATTAGAAAAATTTTAGAAGAGGGAGTATTCTCTGAAAATGCTCGTCCTCGCTACAAGGATGGAAATGTGGCCAATTCCAAATATATCACTGGTTCTTTTGCTGAGTACGATTTGAGCAAAGGAGAATTCCCAATCACGACTCTGCGCCCTATTGCCATCAAGTCTGCCATCAAGGAAGTCCTTTGGATCTATCAAGACCAGTCCAATAGCCTGGAATTGCTCAATGACAAGTATAATGTTCACTATTGGAATGACTGGGAAGTTGGCGATACGGGGACTATCGGGCAGCGTTACGGAGCGGTTGTTAAGAAGCATGATATTATCAATAAAATTCTTCAACAACTAGCAGCTAATCCATGGAATCGTCGCAACATCATTTCTCTATGGGATTATGAAGCTTTTGAAGAAACAGAAGGCTTGCTCCCGTGTGCTTTCCAAACCATGTTTGACGTTCGTCGTGTGGATGGAGACATTTATCTGGATGCGACTCTGACTCAGCGGTCAAATGATATGTTGGTTGCTCATCACATCAATGCTATGCAGTATGTGGCTTTACAGATGATGATTGCCAAGCATTTTGGCTGGAAGGTAGGCAAGTTCTTTTACTTTATCAATAACTTGCACATCTATGACAACCAGTTCGAGCAGGCGGAAGAGCTGTTGCGTCGAGAACCTAGCGACTGTCAGCCACGGCTCGTTCTAAATGTGCCTGACGGGACCAATTTCTTCGATATTAAAGAAGAAGATTTTGAGTTATTAGACTATGATCCAGTTAAACCTCAGCTCAAATTTGATTTAGCAATTTAATTTAAATAATTCCTGCCGAAGCTTTTTCGGTGGGATTTTTCTTACGTAGCGGATAATTGCAGGAAAGATATAAAGTGGTATAATGACAATAGATATAACTGTTGCAAACGCTTACCTTTGGAGGTGCTAATATGATAGCTGGTTTTTTAAAGATGCATAGACCAAAACAATCTTGGGTTCTTGCATTATCTATCGCTTTGCTTGCAATTCTTGTCTTATTCTTCCAAGTAGCAGAAGTCAAAGCTGATGATCAAGTTTGCTTAAATCACTGGAGAGTAGAGAAGAGAGAGCAATCTTCAGTTGAAGTGCTTGAAGGTTCAAAACAGATTGAATCTCGAAATCACAAGAAGACTTTAAGAGAGAAACGGCACTCTCTTGCTCTTCGCTGCCATGGAAAGGGACCTAAAAATAAGCAAACTCAAACAAGTGGTGAAGAGACTGCTACAGAGGAAAAGTCAAAAAAGAGAGATGCTTGTGATGTAGATCCTAATACTGATAATACGGAGACGGAGACTGCTTCTGTTGAACATAAAAAATCAGATTCTACAGTATTATATATTTCTGCATTTGGAGTTTTAGCTCTTTTGGTAGTTTATATTCTATTCATGAAGGCTAAAAAAAATAAATCTTAAATCCGAAGTTTAATTCGATAACCTCAATGGTTATCGAATTTTTATCTGTTTTCAGTTGGAAATAAATGAAGAGAAGTGGTAGTCCAATCAAGTCTTTTTTTATATTTTTTGATAGAATAGAGATATCAATTAAAAGGATTATGAAATGACTAAAAAGATTGCGGCGATTTGGGCACAAGATCAAAATGAGCTGATTGGAAAAAATCAATCCTTGCCTTGGCATTTACCAGCAGAGTTAAAGCACTTTAAAGAAATTACTTCTGGTCATGCTATTTTATTGGGAAGAGTGACTTTCGATGGTATGGATCAGCGTGTTTTACCAAACCGGACAAGTCTTATTCTGACTAAGGATCCGAATTATACTGTTGAAAATGAATCTGTCTTAATATTTCACGATTTGCCTTCTGTTTTAAAGTGGTATGAGGAACAGGAGAAAAATCTTTATATCATTGGCGGTGGTCAAATTTTTTCCTTATTTCAGCATCATTTAGATGAAATTATTAAAACTGAAATTCATGCTTGTTTTGAGGGTGATACTTATTTTCCAAAGGATTTTGACTTAAGAGCATTTAGAGAAGTGAGTAGTCAGTTTCATCCTAAAGATGACAAGAATGCCTATGATTTTACCGTGAAGATTCTAGAAAGAAAGGGTTCATAAAAAGTGGAAAGAAGTGTTTTTGGGGTTTTTACGGCCTTTTTGTGCGCCATTTGCCTTGTTTGTTCCGTACAAACTTTTAGAAAAAGGCGGTATGGTTTGTCCATTTTGTTTTTGCTTAATGCCTTTACAAATTTAGTGAATAGTATTCACGCTTTTTATATGACTTTATTTTAATTTGACGAATATATATTAAAGGGAGACTAGTATTATGCCTACAAATCGTAATGAAGAGATGATGGTATATTGTTCATTTTGTGGGAAGAACCAAGATGAGGTTCAAAAGATTATTGCCGGTAATAACGCTTTTATTTGTAATGAGTGTGTAGAATTAGCGCAAGAAATTATCCGTGAAGAATTAGCCGAAGAAGTCTTAGCTGACTTGTCAGAGGTTCCAAAACCTCAAGAATTATTGCATATTCTAAACCATTATGTTATCGGTCAAGAACGTGCTAAAAGAGCGCTAGCTGTAGCGGTATATAATCACTACAAGCGTATTAATTTTCATGACAGTCGCGAAGAAGATGATGTTGAATTGCAAAAATCAAATATCTTAATGATCGGTCCAACGGGATCTGGAAAAACTTTTCTTGCCCAAACCTTGGCCAGAAGTTTAAATGTTCCTTTTGCGATTGCTGATGCGACAGCTTTAACAGAGGCTGGTTATGTCGGCGAAGATGTTGAAAATATCCTTTTAAAACTTTTACAGGCAGCTGATTTCAATATTGAACGTGCAGAACGTGGAATCATCTACGTAGATGAGATTGATAAGATCGCTAAAAAGAGTGAAAATGTTTCTATCACGCGCGATGTATCAGGTGAAGGGGTACAGCAAGCTCTCTTAAAAATTATCGAGGGTACTGTAGCAAGTGTTCCGCCTCAAGGAGGTCGCAAGCATCCGCAACAAGAAATGATTCAGGTTGATACCAAAAATATTCTTTTCATCGTTGGTGGTGCCTTTGATGGGATTGAAGAAATTGTAAAACAACGTTTGGGCGAGAAAATTATTGGTTTTGGTCAAAATAATAAAGCTATCGATGAAAACGAGTCCTACATGCAAGCTATTATTGCTGAAGATATTCAAAAATTTGGAATTATCCCTGAATTAATTGGTCGTTTGCCTGTTTTTGCTGCTCTGGAACAACTGACTGTAGACGACTTGGTTCGTATTCTTCGTGAGCCTAAGAATGCTTTGGTTAAACAATACCAGGCTCTCTTGTCTTACGATGATGTTAAACTAGAGTTTGATGATGATGCTTTACAGGAAATCGCGAACAAGGCCATTGAGCGCAAAACTGGTGCTCGCGGTCTACGTTCTATCATCGAAGAAACCATGATGGATGTGATGTTCGAAGTTCCAAGTAAAGAAAATGTGAAACTTGTCAGAATTACGAAGGAAGCCGTTGATGGTACGGATAAACCAATTTTAGAGACTGCTTGAGGTCAAAATATGGAAATTAACACACATAATGCAGAAATTTTGCTGAGTGCGGCTAATAAATCTCACTATCCTCAAGATGATATTCCAGAAATCGCTCTTGCTGGTCGATCTAATGTTGGTAAATCAAGTTTTATTAATACGATGCTTAATCGTAAAAATTTAGCTCGTACATCTGGGAAACCTGGGAAAACTCAATTGTTAAACTTCTTCAATATTGATGATAAACTTCGGTTTGTTGATGTTCCTGGCTATGGTTATGCTAAGGTTTCAAAGACTGAACGTGCTAAATGGGGAAGAATGATTGAAGAATACCTGACCAGCAGAGAGAATCTGCGTGCTGTAGTCAGTTTAGTTGATTTACGACACGATCCAAGTGCGGATGATGTTCAAATGTATGAATTTTTGAAGTACTATGAAATTCCAGTGATTCTTGTAGCAACAAAAGCAGATAAAATTCCTCGCGGGAAATGGAACAAACATGAATCGGCTATCAAGAAAAAACTAATTTTTGATCCAGCTGATACATTTATTATCTTTTCATCAGTTGATAAAACTGGTTTAGATGCATCTTGGGATGCAATCTTAGAAAAAGTTACTAAATAACAAAAAAACAGAAGTTTTCTTCTGTTTTTTTACTAAGAAAAAGTAAAACTGTCATGAAATTGTAATCAATTCGCATTTTATGTCATTATTTATTATGCTACAATTATTGTAGTATTTTTTAGGAGTTAAGACTATGAAGAAGAAAATGAGTGCACTTTTAGCAGTGATGATAGTATTTATGTCTGCTATTATGATTAGTGCTTTACTAGCAAACAATACAAAGTCAGTCGATGCTAACGAAGAACAAACAGTTCAATACTATAATCCAACTGAAGTATTTATTTCTCAGATAGCTGAATCAGCTCGTCAATTGGGTCAGGAAAATGACTTATATGCTTCTGTAATGATCGCCCAAGCTATTCTTGAAAGTAATTCAGGTCGCTCAGGCCTGGCTTCAGCGCCTCACTACAACCTCTTTGGTGTAAAAGGACACTACGGTGGCCAGTCTGCTACAATGCTTACTTGGGAAGATGATGGTCAAGGTAATGCTTATAATATTGATGCAGAATTCCGTTCTTACCCAAGTTATTATGAATCATTACAAGATTATGTAGCAATTCTTCGCCAAGGTTATTATGCGAATGCATGGAAGAGTAACACAACTAGCTATCAAGATGCAACAGCGGCTTTAACTGGTGTTTATGCAACGGATTCAAGTTATAATGCAAAATTAAACTATATTATTGAAAAGTATAACTTAACTCAATATGATACTCCCAGTTATCAGCAAGCATACAGTGGCGATCTTGTTTATAATATTTATCGTCAGCAGTATACTAGTCAAGAAATATTGGACGAAGACGTCGCTTGGGCGAATCGTTAAACGAAAAAGTAGGAAAAGAGTTAGGAAAAGATCCTAATTCTTTTTTCTCTTAAAATTTAAGAAAACGATTTCGTAATTCTTCATTTTATGATATAATGGTCGTAATATTTTTTAAGGGGAAATCAGTATGGCAGAATCGTCATTTATCACAAAAGTTGCATTTGCTTGTCAGAAGAAAGAGGCCTTATTTGATAGTAGTAAGGCAAAGTATGCTGTTCGTTCTATGTATGCTGGGGCTTTCTTAACATTAAGTACTGCTGCAGGAGCAATTGCTGCAGACGTTATTAACAAGATAGTACCAGGCTCTGGACGCCTTTTGTTTCCGTTCATATTTGCTTGGGGATTGGTATATATTCTCTTCTTAAACGCTGAGTTAACAACATCAAACATGATGTACTTGACTGCAGGAACTTTTTTGAAAAAAATCAAGTTTTCTAAAGCCTTGCTGATTTTACTGTACTGTACTTTCTTTAATCTTGTTGGAGCGGCAATTATTGGTTGGATTTTCAACCAAACAGTAGCTTATGCTGGATTGACACCGGATGGCTTCGTTGGGACAGTTGTTGCAAACAAGCTTAGCCGAGGTAATAGTGTAGTTTTATTTGAAGCTAATGCGGCTAACATTTTTGTAAATGTTGCTATTTTATCATTCTTATTGATTAAGAGTTCTACAGCAAAAATGTGGATCGTCATTTCAGCTATATATATGTTCGTGTTTTTGACTAACGAACACTTGGCTGCAAACTTTGCCTCTTTCTCATTGATTGCTTTTAATAAGATTGCTAGTCAGGTCCAAGGATTTGATGTTTTCAATGTTTTAAGACATTTCAGCATTACATTTATTGGTAATGTAATTGGTGGTGGTCTGTTGATTGGTCTTCCATATGCTTGGATGAACAAAGACGAAGAAACGTACGTTGATTAGATATAATTAAAAAAAGTTCAGGAAAACCTGACTTTTTTTCTTTTTTTGTGTTATAATAGATAAAATTTATTGGAAATAGAAAGTTTTCAGATAATGAACAAATCTTATTTTTACCTAGATATGAAAACTCATGAACTTCTTGTCCCATATAGCCAGACAAAACGTAGAGTTCGAGTCTTATTGCCGAAAAATTACTCAGAGGATCTTGAAAAAAGTTATCCTGTTGTTTATTTTCATGATGGACAAAATGTTCTTTATAGTAAAGAGTCTTTCAGCGGTCATTCCTGGAAGATTATTCCAATTATCAAACGCAATCCTGATTTAGAAAAAATGATTGTCGTCGCAATTGATAATGATGGAGTCAATCGAATGAATGAATACTCGGCGTGGAAGTATAAAGAAATGAATATTCCAGGTGTTTCTTTTGGTGGCAAGGGAAGTGAGTACGCTGAGTTCGTTATGGATGTCGTCAAACCTTTTATTGACGAAAATTATCGAACCAAATCAGATTTCAAACATACGGCTATGATCGGGAGCTCTTTAGGTGGCAATATTACTCAGTTTATGGGTGTTGAATATGAAGACCAAATTGGTTGTCTCGGTGTTTTTTCATCCGCTAATTGGCTTCATCAAGAAGATTTTGATCGCTATATCAAGCGTCAATCACTTAAACTGAATCAACGGGTCTTTATTTATGTTGGAACCGATGAGGCAGATGATACGGATAAAACCTTGATGGCTGGTAATATAAAACAAGCTTATATTGATTCATCTGTTAAATACTATCGTCAGCTCTTAGTTGCTGGTATTGATATTGACAATCTTGTTTTAAAAATCCAGGCTGGTGCCGAACATAACGAGATTGCTTGGTCAGAACATTTACTTGATTGCCTTCGTTTTTTAAGTGAGCAGTGGTAAATACAGTCTATAGGAAATGATCTTAATGTATCAAAGAAAGGAGTCTATTATGCATGTTGAATTTTTAAGTCATTGGAGTGGAAATCTTAATCGAGAAATGTATGTTAATCGCTATGGGCATTCTGGTCTTCCTGTTCTCGTCTTTGCCTCTTCTGGTGGAAGTCATAATGAATATGCAGACTTTGGCATGATTGATGCTTGCTCTGGTTTTATTGAAGCTGGTAAAGTACAATTTTTTACTTTGAGCAGTGTTGATAGTGAAAGCTGGTTAGCAGATTGGAAGAGCCCGCACGATAGAGCAGAGATGCATCGTGCTTATGAACACTATGTCATCCAAGAAGCCATTCCTTTTATTAAACATAAAACGGGCTGGTTTGATCCTATGATGACGACAGGCTGTTCAATGGGTGGTTATCATGCTATGAATTTCTTTCTTCAACATCCCGATGTTTTTAATAAAGTAATTGCTCTTAGCGGTGTCTATGATGCACGATATTTTTTAGGTGATTATGGGAACGATGAGGCTGTTTATCAGAACTCTCCAGCTGACTATATTTGGAATCAAAATGATGGCTGGTTTATTGATCGTTATCGACAAGCAGATATCATTGTTTGCACCGGTCATGGAGCTTGGGAGGCGGATGGATTGCCATCTTTTTACACTTTGAAAAGAGCTTTTGATTATAAACAGATTCCTGCTTGGTTTGCTGAGTGGGGCCATGATGTGGCTCATGACTGGGTCTGGTGGCGTAAGCAAATGCCATATTTCCTTAACGAACTAAACCTTTAATGGAGGTCATTTATGAATTATATCGTTATATCCCCTTATTATCCTCAAAATTTTCAACAGTTTACTGTAGAATTGGCTAACAAAGGAATTACTGTTCTGGGAATTGGCCAGGAACCATATGACCAATTAGACCAACCTTTAAAAGATGCTCTGACAGAATATTTCCGTGTTGAAAATCTCGAAAATCTTGACGAAGTAAAAAGAGCTGTTGCCTTTCTCTTCTATAAGCATGGGCCTATTGATCGGATTGAATCTCATAATGAGTATTGGTTGGAGCAGGATGCTCAGCTACGTGAACAATTTAATGTCTTTGGAGCTAAGCCAAAAGATTTGAAGAAAACAAAATTTAAGTCTGAAATGAAAAAACTCTTTAAAAAGGCTGGCGTTCCTGTTGTTCCTGGACAAGTCGTTAAGACTCTTTCAGGAGTTGACTTAGCTGTTAATAAACTTGGTTTACCCTTGATAGCTAAACCTGATAATGGAGTAGGAGCAGCAGCGACTTTTAAATTGGAGACGAAAGAAGACGTAGAACATTTCAAATCAGAATGGGATCAAGAAACAGTTTATTTCTTTGAAAAGTTTGTTCAGTCAGGTGAGATTTGTACATTTGATGGTTTGGTAGATAAAGATGGTAAGATTGTCTTTTCAACTACCTTCGACTATGCCCATACACCGTTAGATTTGATGATCTATAAGATGGATAATTCTTACTATGTCCTCAAGGATATGGATCCCAAGCTCCGTGCTTACGGAGAAGCGATTGTTAAAACCTTTGGTATGAAAGAGCGTTTTTTCCATATTGAGTTCTTCCGTGAAGGGGATGATTATGTAGCTATTGAATACAATAACCGTCCTGCAGGTGGTTTTACCATTGATGTCTACAATTATGCTCATTCTATCGATCTTTACAAAGGCTATGCATCGATTGTAGAAGGAGAGCCTTTCCCAGCTACACACATGGAACCACAGTTCTGTCTAGCTACTTCACGTCGTACTTCAACTAATTATGCATATGCTGAGGAAGAGTTGCTGGAAAAATATAAAGATAACTTCAAGGTAAAGAAAGACATGCCTGCTGCTTTTGCAGAGCTACAAGGAGACTACCTCTATATGTTGACTACCCCTAGTCGCGATCAAATGGAGCAAATGATTGAAGACTTCTCTAAAAAAGCAGACTAAGCTAGATTATGTATTTCTATTATTTAACAGTTTAAAATTGCTAAAAACTAATCTAGCATAAAAAGTTTGTGAAATTTTTAATTAAACTTCTAGAACCAGTCTATTCAATGGATAGACTGGTTTTTCTTTGTGAAATAACAAAATGCATAAACTTTGACAGGGTTTTCATAATTGTTTAAAATATAATAGTAAATTGTAGCTTAGAAAGGCAATAATATGGCAACTTTAGACAAATCTCTCCTATTAGAGATGTTCCGTAAAATGGAAGAAATCCGTCGCATGGACTTAAAAATTGCACAGTTAGTAAAAAAAGGGAAAGTGCCAGGAATGACGCACTTTTCTGTTGGGGAAGAAGCAGCTAACGTTGGAGCGATGTTGGCTTTGAACGACGATGACTTGCTGACTTCTAACCACCGTGGTCACGGACAAGCCATCGCTAAGGGAATCGATTTGAATGGTATGATGGCAGAAATCCTTGGTAAGTATACCGGTACTTGTAAAGGGAAGGGTGGATCCATGCACATCGCCGACCTGGATGCAGGTAACCTTGGTGCCAATGGTATCGTTGGTGGTGGTATGGGGATTGCCGTAGGTGCAGCCCTTACTCAACAAATGCACAAGACTGGCAAGATTGTTGTCTGCTTCTTTGGGGACGGCGCAACCAACGAAGGTGTCTTCCACGAAGCAGTGAATATGGCTTCCATTTGGAACCTTCCAGTTATTTTCTACTGTATCAATAATGGTTACGGAATCTCTGCTGACATCAAAAAAATGACCAATGTCAAGCATATCCACGAGCGTAGTGCTGCTTACGGCATTCCTGGAATGTTTATTCCTGATGGAAACAATGTTATCGATGTCTATGAAGGATTCCAAAAAGCTGTTGAACACGTCCGCTCTGGTAAAGGTCCTGTCTTGATTGAAAGTGTCACTTATCGTTGGCTTGGTCACTCATCTTCAGACCCTGGTAAATACCGGACCCGTGAAGAAGTTGAAGAGTGGAAGAAGAAAGATCCAATCGAAAACCTTCGCAAGTATCTCCTTGAAAATGAGATTGCGAGCGCAGAAGAATTGGATCGGATCCAAGAAGAAGTAAAAGAAGCAGTGGAAGCTTCAGTGAAATTTGCGGAAGAAAGCCCATTCCCTCCACTCGAATCAGCTTTCGAAGATATTTACGCAGACTAAGGGGGAGTAGAGAATTATGGAAACTAAATTAATGTCTTTCCGCGATACCATTATCCTTGCTATGTCTGAGGAAATGCGTCGCGACGAAAATGTATTGTTGATGGGGGAAGATGTCGGAGTTTTCGGTGGAGACTTCGGAACTTCAGTAGGAATGCTTGAGGAATTCGGTCCAGAACGTGTTCGTGACTGTCCAATTTCTGAGGCTGCGATTTCAGGTGCGGCAGCAGGGGCAGCCATGACCGGACTTCGCCCAATCGTTGATATGACCTTCATGGATTTCTCAGTAATTGCCATGGATGCTATCGTCAACCAAGCTGCTAAAACTCGCTACATGTTTGGTGGAAAAGGGCAAGTGTCGATGACCGTTCGCTGTGCTGCTGGTAATGGAGTTGGATCTGCAGCTCAACACTCCCAATCTTTGGAATCATGGTTTACTCATATTCCTGGTTTGAAAGTTGTTGCTCCTGGTACGCCAGGGGATATGAAGGGATTGCTCAAGTCATCTATCCGTGATAACAACCCCGTTATCATTCTTGAATACAAATCAGAATTCAACCAAAAAGGGGAAGTGCCAATTGATCCAGACTACACGATTCCACTTGGTGTCGGAGAAATCAAACGCGAAGGAACTGACGTCACTGTCGTAACCTACGGGAAAATGCTTCGTCGCGTGATGCAGGCCGCTGAAGAATTGGCAGAAGAAGGAATCTCAGTAGAAGTAGTAGACCCACGTACCTTAGTTCCACTTGATAAAGAGATTATCATTAACTCTGTCAAGAAGACAGGAAAAGTAGTCCTTGTCAATGATGCCCATAAAACAAGTGGCTATATCGGTGAAATTTCAGCTATCATTTCTGAATCAGAAGCATTTGATTACTTGGATGCACCAATCCGCCGTTGTGCAGGAGAAGATGTGCCGATGCCTTACGCACAAAATCTTGAGAATGCAATGATTCCAACAGTTGAAAGCATCAAAGATGCCATTCGTAAAACATATAATAAAGAATAGAATTACATAAGTTAAATTATGTAAAAGTCTAGAGATTTTTAACTTTAGTAACATAAGATATGTTTTGTATACAAGTTGTATGTAAAGTTGCAACAGTTTTTTGACGAATCAATAATATTCGACAAAAAACTTAGTAAGTCTACTAGATTGGCCGCCTAATAGCGGCAACTGTAGTAACTTGAGACACGTGTTGTATTCAAGTGATTTGAATAGTTGCGACATGAGTGAGTCGAATCGATAATATTCGACGAATGAATTAGTAAGTCTACTAGGTTGACCGCCTAATAGCGGCAACCGTAGCAACTTGAGATACATGTTGTATCCAAGTTGCTTGTAGAGTTGAATTCGGACGGAGGTCTGCGAAAAAAAAGATAGATTTCCTTGTGTTCATCGAATACATCGTCAATCTCCTGTTTTTTTCATTGCCCTCTGCGTCCTTAATATCTTATATTCGAACACGGGCTAAAGTCTGCGTGAAAAAGATAAACTTTCCTAGAAACTAAAGTTTCTTCGTCAAGTTTCCTATTTTCACTTTGACTTTTAACGCCCTTAGTATCATGTAATTGAATTCGGACGGAGGTCTGCGAAAAAAAGATAGATTTCTTTGTGTTTATCGAACACATCGTCAATTTCCTATTTTTTCTTTGCCCTCTGCGTCCTTAATATCTTATATTCGAACACGGGCTAAAGTCTGCCTGAAAAAGATAAACTTTCCTAGAAACTAAAGTTTCTTCGTCAAGTTTCCTATTTTCACTTTGACTTTTAACGCCCTTAGTATCATAATTAGAATTGGAGAGGTCATGGCTGATGACAAGCTAAGAGCGACTCCTGCGGCTAGAAAGTTAGCGGATGATCTAGGGATCAACCTCTACGACGTTTCTGGCTCAGGTGCAAACGGTCGTGTCCACAAAGAAGACGTGGAAACTTATAAAGACACAAATGTGGTTCGCATTTCGCCACTTGCAAAACGAATTGCCCTCGAACATAACATTGCTTGGCAGGAAATCCAAGGAACAGGTCATCGTGGTAAGATAATGAAGAAGGATGTTTTGGCCTTGCTTCCTGAAAATATCGAAAACGACACCATCAAGTCTCCTGCTCAAATCGAAAAAGAGGAAGAAGTGCCTGATAATGTCACTCCTTATGGTGAGATTGAGCGTATTCCAATGACACCAATGCGTAAGGTTATCGCGCAACGTATGGTTGAATCTTACCTAACTGCGCCAACTTTCACACTCAACTATGAAGTTGATATGACTGAAATGCTGGCTCTTCGTAAGAAGGTTCTTGAGCCAATTATGGAAGCAACTGGTAAGAAGACTACTGTAACAGACCTTCTTTCACTCGCTGTTGTGAAAACATTGATGAAACATCCTTACATCAACGCTTCATTGACAGAAGATGGCAAGACCATTATCACTCACAACTATGTCAACCTTGCTATGGCAGTTGGTATGGATAATGGATTGATGACACCTGTTGTCTATAATGCTGAAAAAATGAGCTTGTCAGAGTTGGTTGTAGCCTTTAAGAATGTGATTGGTCGTACCTTAGATGGTAAATTGGCTCCAAGTGAATTGCAAAATTCAACATTTACAATCAGTAACTTGGGTATGTTTGGTGTTCAGTCCTTTGGGCCAATTATCAACCAACCAAACTCAGCTATTCTCGGAGTTAGCTCAACAGTTGAGAAACCTGTCGTTGTTAATGGCGAAATTGTTATCCGGCCAATTATGAGTCTGGGCTTGACCATTGACCACCGTGTTGTTGACGGAATGGCTGGAGCTAAGTTTATGAAGGATTTGAAGGCTTTGATTGAAGATCCAATTTCGATGTTGGTATAAGATTTTATTTTCTTTGCTATTCTCAAAAGCAAAGAAGCGCTCAGCAAGTGAAAAACGAAATTAGAAAAGGAAATAAAGATGGCTTTAGAAGTAATTATGCCAAAAGCCGGCGTAGATATGACCGAAGGGCAAATTGTCCAATGGAATAAGAAAGTCGGCGAATTTGTCAAAGAAGGGGAAATCCTTCTGGAAATCATGACTGACAAGGTCAGCATGGAATTGGAAGCTGAGGAAGACGGCTACCTGATTGCCATTCTCAAAGGTGACGGAGAAACTGTTCCAGTAACGGAAGTCATTGGTTATTTAGGAGAAGAAGGCGAAAACATTCCAACAGCTGGAACAGCAGCGCCAGAAGCTAGCCCAGCGCCTACAGTTAGTGCCTCAAACGACGATGGCAAGAGCGATGATGCCTTTGATATCGTTGTGATTGGCGGCGGTCCTGCTGGTTATGTCTCAGCCATCAAAGCCGCTCAGTTAGGCGGTAAGATTGCCTTGGTTGAGAAGTCTGAGCTCGGTGGGACCTGCCTGAACCGTGGCTGTATCCCTACTAAGACTTACCTGCACAATGCTGAAATCATTGAAAACCTTGGTCACGCTGCTAACCGCGGTATCATTATCGAAAATCCAAGCTTCTCAGTAGACATGGACAAGGTCCTTGAAACTAAAAACAAGGTCGTAAATACCCTTGTTGGCGGTGTTGCTGGCCTTCTTCGCAGCTATGGCGTAGATGTTCATAAAGGAATTGGTACCATTACTAAAGACAAGAATGTTCTTGTAAACGGCAGCGAGCTGCTAGAAACGAAGAAGATTATCCTTGCTGGTGGTTCAAAAGTCAGCAAGATCAATGTTCCTGGTATGGAGTCATCTCTTGTTATGACCAGCGATGATATTCTGGAAATGAACGAAGTGCCTGAAAATCTGGTAATTATCGGTGGTGGTGTTGTCGGTATTGAGCTTGGACAAGCCTTCATGACATTTGGATCAAAAGTCACTGTTATCGAAATGATGGACCGTATTGTACCTGCTATGGATGCGGAAGTTTCTAAAAACCTTCGCCTCATTCTGGAGCGCAAGGGCATGACAATTCTAACTGAAACTAAGTTGGAAGAAATCATCGAAGAAAACGGAAAACTCCGTATCAAGGTTGAAGGAAAAGAAGATATTCTAGCAGATAAGGCCCTGCTTTCTATCGGACGCGTGCCAGACCTAGAAGGCATCGGTGAGGTCGAGTTCGAATTGGATCGCGGCCGCATTAAGGTCAATGAGTACATGGAGACTTCTGTTCCAGGTATTTACGCGCCAGGAGATATCAATGGTACTAAGATGCTGGCTCATGCAGCCTTCCGTATGGGTGAAGTTGCTGCTGAAAATGCTCTGAAAGGTAATCACCATGTTGCTAAACTCAATCTGACGCCTGCAGCTATCTACACCCTGCCAGAAGTAGCAGCAGTTGGTTTGACAGAAGAGCAAGCTCGTGAAAAATACGATGTAGCGATTGGTAAGTTCAACTTTGCTGCTAATGGCCGTGCCATTGCTTCGGATGCAGCTCAAGGCTTCGTTAAAGTCATTGCTGACAAGAAGTACGGTGAAGTGCTCGGTGTTCATATCATCGGTCCTGCAGCTGCAGAATTGATCAATGAAGCATCAACCATCATCGAAATGGAAATCACCGTAGAAGAAATGCTTAAGACTATTCACGGTCACCCAACCTTCTCAGAAGTTATGTACGAAGCATTTGCTGATGTACTGGGATTGGCAGTTCACTCACCTAAGAAAAAATAATTTAAAAGATAGATTAGACTGGGCATAAATCATTGTTCCAGTCTCTATCGTATAAAGAGGAAGCTTATGAAATACATTGTTAACTACTCAAATGACACAGCTTTTAATATTGCTCTGGAAGAATATGCTTTCAAACACCTCTTAAATGAGGATGAAATTTTCCTGCTCTGGATTAACAAGCCTTCTATCATCGTTGGGCGTCACCAAAATACCATCGAAGAAATCAACCGTGATTATGTTCGTGAGCATGGCATTGAAGTTGTGCGTCGTATCAGTGGCGGCGGAGCTGTTTATCACGATTTAAACAACCTAAATTACACCATTATCTCTAAGGAAAGCGAAGATCGTGCCTTTGACTTCAAGAGCTTCTCTACACCGGTTATCAATACCTTGGCAGAGCTTGGAGTAAAAGCTGAATTTACTGGACGCAATGACCTGGAGATTGACGGTAAGAAGTTCTGTGGTAATGCACAAGCCTATATCAATGGCCGTATCATGCATCACGGTTGCCTGCTCTTTGATGTTGATTTGTCTGTCTTGGCAAATGCACTTAAAGTCTCTAAAGACAAATTCGAATCAAAAGGAGTTAAATCCGTCCGTGCACGCGTGACAAATATTGTCAATGAATTGCCAGAAAAGATTACTGTCGAAGAATTCCGTGATTTACTTCTAGACTACATGAAGAAAGAATATCCAGAAATGACAGAATATGTCTTCTCCGAAAAAGAACTGGAAGAGATCAAGCAAATCAGAGATAGCAAATTTGGAACTTGGGACTGGAACTATGGTAAATCGCCTGAATATAATGTGCGTCGAGGCACCAAGTTTACCAGCGGTAAGGTAGAAATCTTTGCCAATGTTGTTGAATCCAAGATTCAGGATATTAAAATCTATGGAGACTTCTTTGGTATTGAAGACGTAGCAGCAGTAGAAGATGTGCTGCGTGGTGTTAAATACGAACGAGAAGATGTCCTTGAAGCTCTTGAAAGGATTGATATTAGCCGCTACTTTGCTGGAATTAGCAGACAAGAGATTGCTGAAGCTGTTGTACGGTAAAAATCTTTTAAATTTAAATCGAGAAGTAAAATCTTCTTGATTTTTTTATTATAAAAATAAAAAACATCCTTAGTTTGACAAGCTTTTCACAAAGTATTAAACTAAAAGAGAAGACAACGCCAATCAAGTTTATTAGAAAGGATTACTAGCTATGGATAAATTAAGCGGAAAAATTGCTTTAATTACTGGTGCAGCTGTTGGATTAGGTGAAGGAATTGCTCAAGTCTATGCCAAATATGGCGCAAAATTATGTCTTTTTGATTTAGATCCTCACGTCGAAGTAACTGCTCAGAAGTTAAGAGATTATTACCATCAAGATATTATTAGTTTTATAGGTGATGTTAGTAATAGACAAGACTTAGAAGAAGCAGTCACTCTAACACTTGAAAAGTTTGGTAGCCTAGATATTGCCTGTTGTAATGCTGGTATTTGTCGCTTGGCACCATTTGATCAAATGTCCGACCAAATACGTGATCAGCATATTGACGTCAATATTAAAGGTGTGTGGAATAGTTGCCAAGCTTCTTTAAAACCTATGCTAAAACAAGGATATGGTTCAATCGTCATAGCTTCTTCTGTCACTGGAGACCTTGTGGCAGATGCGGGGGAAGCGGCTTATGCAATGACAAAGTCAGCTCTTGTTGGTTTAACAAAAGCACTAGCAGTAGAATACGCCCACAAAAATATTCGGATAAACTGTACTCAATTAGGCTATGCTCGAACACCCATGGTTGAAAAAATGGCTCTTGAATCTAATCCTATTAATCCAGAAGAACCTATCCAAGATATTGCTTCAGCAGTCCCAATGAAAAGATTGGCAAAACCAACAGAAGTTGGCGAGTTGTTTGCTTTTCTAGGTAGTGATGAATCTTCTTATCTAACCGGTTCTCAAATTGTAATTGATGGAGGCAGCACTCTTCCAGAAACGCTAAGTATGGGGACAGATCATTAATTAAGCAAAAAACATTACATAATAATGGTTATGTAATGTTTTTTGCTATAATTTATCCAAAGCATTCTTTTGCTCGTCATTGACAATGTGGGTGTAGAGGTCTGTTACCTGAGTGCTAGCATGTCCTAGCTGATGACTGACGAGAACTTGAGATTTGGTTGCATCGTATAAACGTGTAGCAAGCGTATGGCGGAGCTTGTGAGGGGTCACTCGCACCTTGAAGTCCTCAGAATACTTTGCCACCATTTTTTCGACACTGGAAGCATCGATTCGATTAGGGATGCCACGATATTCAGTCAAAAAGAAGGCTGTATCAGTCTTTTCGGCCTTATATCGCTTACTCCGAATGCTCAGATACTCTTCTAAATAAGGCTTTGCAAAGGCAGCAACGTTGACAGAGTCTCTTTTCCCACCTTTTCTTGTCACTTCAATGACCATCATCTTTAGATTAATGTCTTTCAGATCTAGATTGACCGCTTCAGACAGACGAATACCAGAGGCTAGCAGTAAGGCAATAATGGCTAAATCTCGTTCTTTGTTCTTGTTAAAAGAAGACAGAGCACGATTAGAAAGCTTCTTAGGATACTCTGTATCGATATACTGGAGAAATTCTTCCGTCTCATCACCTAAAAAGAGCTTCTGCTTAATATTCTCTGCACGAGCAGCCAGAGTTTCCTTTTTCTTCTTAGTAGCAACCTTTTTCATCACATTTCGATAGAAGTAGGGCTCACCCTGCTCGTTTTCCACTTCCTCAGTCAAATATTTGTAGAGGCTGGACAAAGCTGAAAGAGTCCGGTTTATAGTTGTCTGAGAAACACCGTTTTGGGTTGTATTGGCATTGAGAAGCGGCCGCTCTCGCAGATACAGAATGAAAGCCTCCATGTCTTTCTTGGTCATATCTTCCAAGACTGAGAGAGGAATCTCAGCAATATGCGAAGCATTCGTTATATCAGATTCTAGCACCCAGTTAAAAAAGCGATCATATTCTTTGAGATATTCATATAAGGTTGTAAAACTATAAGGCACTGCCAGTTTAGACTGGTAATATTCCAGAATGTACCAGGGCATAGTGGCTTTAAGTTTATCAATTCTTTCTAATAACAGTTCACGTCTCATCATATTTCTCCGTTTTTTCTATAATAGTAGTATAGCATATCTAGATGTATTTTTCAAGAAAATTATAGTTTTTCGGAAAGATGTAAGAGGGCATATATAGTCCAACGTTTTTATAACTAAAAATTTTTTTCGGGCAAAAATCGTTCCAAAATGTACTTTATTCCCTTGAAAACTGGAAATTTTAACTACCCTCAATCCATGCGAAAATGTACTTTATTTAAGTGAAAACTGGAAATTTTTTCAATTGTCGATAATCCCCAAAATGTACTTTTTAAAATTAATTTTTTGAGAATTCAAAGTATTTTTATGTAGCCGCTGGGTTCGTTGAAATTATCTAAAACTAAAAAACCAAGCTACTTTTTAGCAACCTGGTCTTCCTAAATATTCTTGAAAGGTACAAAATGTTGCCTTTTTCTTCTTCGTCCTTTACAAATTAAACAAGGTTCTTTGTGACGTTTCTCAAATAAAACTCTATTATATAAGGACATCTTGTACCTATGTTCACCATTATTCTTGCAGGTCCACCACACATTGATCCGACTCTTTTCACTGACTTCACTAGGGTTTGCTAATAGAATATTATTTAAGTAATCCCATTCCTGAACTAAGATTGGCTGTGTAACATCAAATGAATTATATCCTGGTAATACTTTTCGTCCCAAACAGTAAGGACAGTAATTATCATTTTCTTCACGTTCACAGATTCTAGCTTCAAATTCCCCCTGACACCTTCTACACTTCCAATTAACTTTTGCTGTAGAGGATGGAAAGATTGCTGAAATGCTCCCATAGATATCCGACTGCCATTCTTCAATGAGGAGTGGTTTTACTACGTCTAATGATTCTGTTTTGGGGTTTGGGAGCAGATGTGTGCAATAGGGACAAATATCTTTTAGACTTTTGGTTTCCGAGGTTAAATAACGTTTTAGCACGGTATTCATTCTTTCTTTAAAGTCTAAATTACAGCTATTGCAATGCCACATAAAAGTCCGTTTTTCAACTTCATTGGGGACTATAGAATCTGTTTGCTCCTGATTTTTAGGGCTCCAAATGCTTACTAATTCAGGGTAAGTATCTAAAAGTGTGTTATAGCCCTTGAGAGGGATCTCCTTGTTGCAGTAGGGACATGGGTTAGCTGAGGCTCTTCGAATAGGAATAGAGCACTGATAATCTCCTTGGCAGGTTGAACAATGCCACCAATATTTCTTGGTCTCGATTGTCGTTTGAGCTAGATAGATTGGAACATCGTTTTTATCGCACCACTCTTTAACCAACTCAGGCTCGCTATAAAAGATTTGATTTTGGAACACTTCAGTATTCCAATCACATAAGTTGGGACATGTTTGAAAGACTTGGTTTTCGAAATTAGTGCGAAGAACCATCTCTTGGGGACTGCACTGAAAAACAATTTGGCAACAAGGGCATAGCCAAGTTAGTGGCTCGGTAGAATATTGCCAGCAATCGGCCAAGCTACCATCATTGTCAGAAGACCAGAATTTATCAAGATAGGCATGAGTTTTATCAAGTGTGTTAAAGCCACTTAACAACTGTCTATTTGAACAAAATGGGCAACTCTCCTGACTCTTTTCTCGAACTAAACACGCATACTCTCCATGGCATACTGAGCAGGTCCATAGAACTTCTATATTTGACAAGTTATCTACTTGTTCTACGGCTATATTGTTATTAGCTGACCATTCGTCTAAGTAAGATGGTGTTAAAAAGGATAATGGCTCATAATCGACATCGCCATCCAGTGGCATATCAAATGATGCCTGACAGTTCGTACAATAATAGCCATTTCGCTTGATACGATTAAATAGTTGATCAATGGATAACTCGAATTGACTATTGCAGTGGTCACATTTCCATTGAACAGGTAGGGTGACGTTGCGATGAAGTTGTAACTGGGCAAACGAAATTTGGTTGCTGTCATCACTATAAATCTTAGAAAGGTTTGGATATACCTCATGATAATAATAGTGATAACCCCATTCATTACAATCCAAATGAAAGAGCTCTTTGTCTTCTGATTGAAATAATCGAAGATTCATTACTGTGTCGCGCCAACCAACCCGACAAGTAGGACATTTTAAGTGGAAAACACGCTTTGAATTAAACTTTTCATTCCAAAGCTCTTCTAGGATGGTATCCTTGTTTTCATGGTGAAAATTGATATAGTTTTCGAAATCTGGAAAGACGGCAGGAATGCTATTCTTTTCTTTGACCAATAATTTTCCTAGCTGACAGCAAGGGCAAAATGCCTTGCTGTTCAAGCTACTTCTGTACACATCATAAACCTTTGCTTCCCAACTGTAAGAACAATCAGGACAAATCCAATGAGCACATGCTCGTCGATTGATTTTTGTCGTTTCAATATCAAGATGATTTAATTTGAAGTCCCAATACATCAAAAGTAAAGGGCAATCTTTTATCACATCTATCATTAAAACCTCCTTAGTAATTGGTTTTACTATCCAGTAAATCTTTGATTGCTACTACCTTTTTAGGTTTTCTTATGTCGCCTTTATCATCTTTACTGTTAGTAATATCAGAATGAAAGTTAATCTCTGAATCAGCAGTGAGAATATTATTCGCCATAAACTCATCTGTAATCACTTGCTGCTCAGATTGAAGTATTCCTTCTTCTTTCAATAATTCATTTGCAATCTCAGGATATACACTTGATTTAATTAGAGCGCGCAGCTTTATATTTTCCGTTTCTAAAGCTTTTCGACTTGTTTCCTTCTGGAGCAATTGTTGAATTTGCTCCTTCAGTTCTTCATTCTCATCTTGGAGTTTCTCATTTTCATTTTTAAACTCAAGAGCAGCTTCTGCAACCTTCTTGTAGTATAGATTCAATTCAGATAAACCAGTGCGGATAGCATTAGGTGTCCGATTTGTCGCCATGAAACTATCAACATCAATAGTCTTATAAGTGATGACAGTTCGATATTCTTCTTCCTCCTCATCGTATTTAGCTTTTCTTTCGGCAAGCACCTCTCTAAAGCTAGTGTTTCGCCTTAATGTTGTGTCTGCAACACTTGGAAAGCCATTCTTTCTAAGATAGTCGCCGAATCTAGGTATTTTAAAAAGAGTTACATTATTCGAACATTCTTCTTGCAAATATTTTTCAAAGTGTTCTATGATTTCAACGTCTTCTATATGTTTTCTTCTAGCCATTTGATTCTTCCTCTAACGATAGCTGTTTTGCTTTTAAATACTCTTGATACGAGTGACTAACTGATTTTAGCTTTAGCAAAGCCTCTCCAATATCCTCCACATGACCTTTACCTTCTCGAACTCGTTTTATAGCTTCATCAACACTCAGTGCTTCCTCGTCAATGGCCCTTTTATAACTTTTGTCCATGGTGAAATAGTCTTTTCCAGCCTTACGGTAAAACGGGCAACTGGTGCAAGCTCCAAGCTCTGCATGTGAGCTGATCACTTTGAGGCAATCTGAAAAATCACCTTTAGCGTAACATGGAGAATAACATCGACCTTTGTTGTCTAAGGTGACATAATCCTTTCCAATGGTGTATTGACGTTGAGCTTTACTTACAGCATAGTTGGTCTGAGAACTGGTAAGTTTTCGATATACTTGATAACTACTACATTCAATGAATTGACTAAGATTTGAGAAATAATGGGATGAAGTCGCCACATTGTCATGTCCTGCCAATAACATTGCTGTCACTGGACTAGCTCCTTCTGCAATCAAGTTAATCATAGCAATGTGCCTAGTATCACCAATATGAATAAAGTTAATTTCCTTATCCTCTAGCTTTGTAGGGGAATTTAGATAGTAAACTTGATAACCATATTGTTCAGTAATTATCTCATTGTAGAAATACTTGAGGATGGTATTAAGGTTGGTATAGGTCAAGAAACGATTGTTTACCCCAGTCCTACGTTCCCACCGTTTGTAGTGAGAATCAGTGACAAAGAGGGTGTTGAGCTTTGTTGCTGATTGACTATTTGTTAAGCTTAGATAATTTTGTATGTCCATAGCCAAACTTTTAGGAATCTCATAAGTGGTCTTATAATAATCCTCGGAAATCTTGTGAGACACCGATTTCTCTTTTCCCTTTAAATTATTACGTCTAAGTGTGAGAAAATACTTACCATCTTTTTCAGACAAGCAATCCCTTTGAGTTAGCAAAAATTCTCTGGGTCTTAGTGGAATCACAGCTGTAATTTGCCACCAAAGATAGAGTGGGAAGTAAAAGAGCCTTTGTTCTTGAGATAAGGCTTGACCCCAATAATCTGCTAATATATCATTGAATGCAAAATAGGACTGGAACTGAGCCAATTGTCGTTGTTGTTTGGGCTTGTTTTGGTAGACAATAGTCATCGCATTATCCAGCTGCTCAAGAAGCTGGCTCACTTCACTATCATCTGGATAGGGAAGACTGGCTAGAAAATCAATACAAAGACTAGGAGAGCTGATTTTAATGACTTCAATGTCTGAAAGAATATCCCGCTTCGTCTCCTTGATCATACGCTTTATATCTCGTAAAAAAGCTTGTAAAGAGCCCAGTACATGTTGATCCATGGACAGCACAATAAAGCTTTTAAGATAGGCGATAAATCCTTCATAATCAATACCAAAGAGAGGCTGATAGAACCGTTTGTATTGAAAGGTATTGACGTTGAATAAAAAGGTGACATTAGCATATTCATTGGTAGTCTCCCATTTGTGATGATCAAAGTCATAGCTGAGGATAATCCCCTTCTCTATGTAATCATCAAAAACCTCTCTGGCATGACCAATCAGATTGTTGTCGAAAATGGTAAAGTCTGTCACGGTTCGAAATAACTTAGCTGGATCACTCATCATTTAATTAACTCCTTTATAATCTCTTCATAGTCGTTTAGCACATTCTCTCCATATTGTTCAGCTAGTGCTTGTAGCATTTCAGTCAAGCAAGGTTTGAGCTGTTTTTCTATAATCGCTCGGATTTTACCTTTTTCTAGATTGCTTTGCACTTTGACATATTTTTTATTCAATCGGTTAAACTCACCAACAAGTAGTAACAGGGTGGATTTTGTCTGGAGCTCATATTGACAGCCTACACAGTGCATTCTGTCATTATATGGACAAAACTTGCCCAGGGCGGACAAGAGACACATACTTTCTCCCTGTTTAGAAAAAGCTTCACCATTACCAATACGATGGCAAACTGTAAGTAGTTGGTCAGGGTTCATATCCTCTCTCACGACTGTTTGGAGGGCTTTTTGAGCCTTTGAATCTGCTCTAATACTCAACTCCAGCGTTTTTTCAATCTCACTAGGTGTTAGATCTAGTTGTCGAATCATTTGAGTTTGCTGGCTAGGGCTTAACTCCTTATACTTACCTCTGGTTACTATCGTTAACAGCATGGATGGAATCATAGATAAAACACCACGTTCAAAGAGTTCTTTTGCAACCATCTCAGGCTGTAATTGACCAAGTTGAGCATCCTTCAAATAAGCAGTTGTAGTTTGGGCAAATTCATTGTAAGAGCCTTTATGACTTCTAGCTAAAGCTGCCAAGAAATAGCCTTTGATATTCAATTCCGATTTTTCCTCTAGAACATCATCTGCTAACATGGCAACAGCTTGTAAATAAGACTTGTTGGCAGATCGACTACTGAAGTCCCGCTCAAGGAAGAGAGAACCAATCTCATCACCCATGTGCTTGCAAATCCGCTCGTAATCATTGATTTTACGGATAAGAGGCTCTTCGCTATTTGTGTTATCTCCTAATTGATAATGAGATTCACAGATAGCCAATAAGGTTCCGATGAGGACCTGACAACTCTCAGGAACATGGAATTTTAGCTGACTAACATTGGAAGATCGTTTCGTTTTATTAGGTCTAACATTGAGATAGGTTAAACGTGTGGTGATACTAAGAAGGGTTCGTCTTGCCTCACTACTACTCCATGTGCCGTTTTGAACGGCTTCTAGCACCCCTTTGGGCTCTCTGGGTAGTTCTGGATGGCCAAGACGTTCAAGGTCTGTTGTTCGCAAGGCACAAATGAAATGAAGGGCTAAGTATAGCCAAGTATCGGCATAGTTTTTTGAAGAAGCCGCATGATAGAGCATATCCTGCTTTTCAATATAGGCATCGTTGAAGAGGTAATACATGAGTTCTAGATAGTCATCTAACTCATATGCCCCATTTTTATCCTCTAAGGTGTATCTGGATGTCATTTCAAAGTTCTTACGATAATGGGTAATGCCTTTAGCCATCATCCATCTGATAAAGTCGTTTAACTCTTCTCCAAAGGATTTATTGAGCACTTCTGTCGCCTCTTGAACCAGCCGTTCTATTTCATTATCACTGTAAAGAAACAAATCTTTGGTCAAATCATAAGCAAGAAAATCTTGAAGGTAGAATCTACTACTTCTGGACAACTTTTGCTCTTTTGAGAAATCTTGAAACAGCTCAAATGTCATTGGGAACTTCTGTTTAAAAATAGGCTGTAGGCCCGTTAAACCCACTGGACCAGATAGGAAAGCCTTTATCTTGTCAGTCAATAACTGGGCATCTGATTCTGATATGCTAAGGTTTGTCATATCTACCTTAATACCAAACCAAGCGTTATCAAGTAAAAACTGACTAATGACTTCTCTGTTCTCAGATGTATCAGCATTTAGTTCTGCTAAACTCTTCTCCAGAATATCCTTCACCAAATAAGCCATTGCTTCTCCTTATCTATTTACCATACATTTCACTTGCTTGCCAATTCATATAGTCAAAAACCCCGTCATTGACTTGTCCATATTGTTTTGCAATCTCTCCCTTGTTTTGCAGGTAAACCCATGCACTCTCAGGCGATTTGTCACCTCTTGCTGACATGAGCTCACTGATTTCAGAAACTCCTGATAAGACTAACTGTGTCGTGTACCAATGTCTAAAGATATGCGGAGAGATATTGTGCTCTTGTAAAAGCCTGCCAAAGAAAACAACCTCTTCATCGTCAGCATTGAGATAAAGAGGAATCATCTCTTCACGAATGATTTTACGGAATCGTTGGTAGTACACGTCATAGGTTAACGCCTTGCCTTGTTTATTAAGATTGAGTGGTCCATAGTCCTTTTCATACTTCTTACCTTCCAGATAAGCCATATAGTCATTATAGGTGTCTAAAAAGACCTCCAAGAAGATATAAGGTACTGCTTGAAGTCTTTCCTTTTTAATCCGTCCAGTCGGCTTTAAATCGCTTCTTAAGGGTATTTCTTTTCGTAAGTCAATTTCAATCTTAAATACTTGGCCATCACTTTGGTGGAACAAAATACCTGGTCCTAGAGGACTATCTTCACGCCTTACGTTACACGCTTCTGATGGTCTTAAGCCAACAAAAGCTCCCAAGGCAACAACCATGAGTAGATCTTTATGATAGTGTGCAATGTGAGAAAACAACATCTCAAAAGCACTATTGGGCATATCACGAAAAATAGCTTTCTCAGTGTTGCTATCATCCACGTAGATTTCAAAATTTGGTTCTTTACGCTTTACAACCCGTCCTCTACTATTCGTAAAAGTCGTCGTAGAATACAATTCATCTGCTTTTAACTTAGCCTTCCCCTCTCGCTCACTTAAATAAAGAGTTAAGAAGTCAAGAACTGCATTTACGCATTGTTTAACAGTGCTTTTCTTTCTTTTTCCACTATCTCCTGGTAACTGAGATAATCCATAAAGCGTAAAAAATTCTCTAATCATTTCAAGTGTAAGTTGATCTACACTTTTAATTCCAAGAGTACCAAATATAAAATTTAGAAACTTAACAACGTAAGAAAAACGTTTATTCCCATCATCTGAAATCGACTTGATTCTTGAAGTAGATTTAACATAACGATGAAAATTAGTAAATTGTAGATTGCCGTCATCGTGCTTTAGAACGATAAATTGCTTTGTTACGATGTTGTTATCGCCTAAAACCAGCGAATGTTTATAAACTACAAATTTCATTACTTCTCCTTGTTCATTATGTCTGAAGGTTCTGACTGGGTTTTAGGATATCAATACGCAAAAAAACGACCAAATCAGTACTGTTCTCCTTTGCGCTCTAAACTGCAAAAAGGAAATATCGATGAGTACTTTCATTGATCGTTATTATTATTTAAATTAATTCAATAACAAAAGTAACTTCATCTAAGTAATAAGAGCAATTAACTAGCTCAGCTACAACGACAGCCACAGCAGTCCCTTCTACACAATGAGAGGAATAACCACCGCGGCTATCTATTTACTTTTTTTCTTTTACTTTTGTAAGTTACTTTTGTTATTTTTTACTTTTTTTGTATTATATCATATTTTGATTGAATAGTCATCCGAGATAGTTATTTAATAAAACTGGAATTTTTTTCAATTGTACAGTTTGACAATAAAAAACACTTTTACTTTGGTGATGGAGACTATACCCTTACTTATTCAACCGAAATATTCCTCATGATTTTGCGTCATGGGTTGTAGGTGACTCAATGGAGCCAGAACTTCCTGACAGTGATGAAGTATTGATTAAACAATCCACTAACCTAGATGACGGCGAAATCTATGCTGTCGACTTTAACGAACAAACCTATGTGAAGAAAGTATATCGCCACAAAACTTATCTCCGTCTTGTTTTTATCAATGAAAAATACGAGGATATCTTTGCCCCATATGAAGAAAATCCTCGTATTATCGGAAAAATCATAGGTCACTTCACTCCAATTGAACAGTAAAAAGAAAGGGAACTATATATACCATTTTACACTTGAAGCAAGCAACAACCTGATTAAGATTATCAAACCGGAATGCTTATGGTTTTAGGGACTTTGAAAACTTCAAAAAAGACATTCTCATCGCTTTGAACATACGAAAAGAGAGAACGAATCTCGACCTCTCTTGGTGTTATCTTTTCATCACCCCACTACAGTTGACAAAGAAGCAGAAAAAGACGATTTCTGGAAGGAAGTCGTCTTTTTCAATTTCAATAAAATCAATCATTTAAAATGCTTAAATAATAGTCTTTATCCTTCAATGTATCATTTTTAATATCTGATAGGATAGTATCCAATAAGGATTTGCATAATACTCTGAGATTACTAATCTCATATATTCCTAAATGCTTGATTTTTTCAGAGTCAAATTCAAATGGATTTATGCTCTGTCCGCTATAGTATAATTTAGATATTACAAATAAACTATCATTACTAATATTTGGAAACTTTATTATGTCCCAATATTGAACAGCAAGACTCCCACCTTGTCCACCAACGGATATTTTATCCATAATACCCTTGTGTTTCATATAATTTAGAAATGTAGTAATCAGAATAGTATTTTGCATTGAATGCTTATTAGTTGTAGGAGTAATTATTATTCCGTGAAAGTTTGTAGTAAACCTCCAACTATTGTCACAAATTGCGAAAGTTTTTCCTACATTTCCCTCAGCAGAAAACAGAATATCATCTTTTTGTAGATACCAAATTTTACCTTTAGTTCCAAGAAAAGTTGATTTGTTAACCAATCCAAATTCAGAAATATCACTCGGATATACCAACATTGCATAATTTGGTGCATATGTAGAGGTTTTAATTGATCTTCCAATATCTCGTTTAGCTAAGTTTGGTCCCCTTTTTGTGGTGTAGCCTAACTCGTTTAAATTTAAACTCCCAGTTGGAAAATTTGAGATTTTATCAAAAAATTCTTGTACATCTGTTGAATATATTCCTGCATCAAGTCTATATTTATCAAATAAGTCGGAAACATTTGGATTGCGACTTGAAATATTGACAGTATCCAAAATATTATCAAAAATTGTGTAAATCTCCCTTTGGTTATGTATTGCTTGAAATTCTGAAAATACAAGGTTTTTTACCAAGTTTTCTATGCATTCGATAACCCAAGTTTCATTATCTTTAGGAATAGGAATTAAGCATTCTAAAAATCTATTGCCAGAGTGCCTGATTGTAGACCCCTTTGGAGTCATAGCATCCAACTGTTTTCTAAAATATTCATCTTTAAGAAATGCAAACAGATAATATTTGTTTATATCATAACTAATATTTAGTCTCATTAAACCAGAGGAAAATATGTAATCATTTTGGTTATCTGATAAAAATAGTGACACATCTCCTATGTTTGCATCAACTGACAACAAAATATCTTGTTCAGATAATATGAATTTTTCAATATCAACTAATTTTTTGTCATTAAGATATAAAGATTTGTTATTTTGAGTTATGTAGTTAATATTATCTAAACAACTATTCCTTATGTAATTAACTGATGATTTTAAATTACTCAAATATAAACCTGAACCAGTTTCGATCCCTTTTTGATAAGGATTATCCTTATTTAAAAGTTCAGCTAATTTTACAACATTGATATTCTTTATTGCAATTTTTTTATAGTTATTTGCCGAAAGATTTTTTTTGTTTGATAAAATCTGACTTATAGATATGTCTTTAGGTAGTAAAATATTTTCCATAATTACCTACCCGATGAAAATTTTGTTCGTAAGGTGTCTTCCTGAAGTAAACACCATTCTCTGAAGTCTGATATTATTTCTGAAAAATCCTCATTTAATAAATTTTCCCCTGTTTCTGAATTTATTATTGTTTCAAATGTTTTTGGATTTAACTTATAATCATTTTCAAAAATAACGTTTCTGTTAACTGTTTTTTTCGTATATCCTACATTCGCTATCTCTCTTACAAAAACTGAATAATCATCTTTGATTAAACTCTCCAGTTCAGACTTAGATGGCTTGTAGCCAACGATTATAGTCGTATTTACACCCGTCTCTGCGAAGATATTTGGTGGTAAGTCAATCAATGCTACAATCCGTACTTGATGCAAAAGCCATTCTCTAACAAATTCAAAACTCTTATTAGATGCGATGCTATTACTTAATACTATACCAAATCTTCCGTTCTCTTTAATAGAACGAACAGCATTTTCTAAAAATACAACGCCTAAATCCAGTCCATCTTTAGGATTAGTCTCAATATATTTATCGTATGTCTCGTAAAATTTAGCAACTCTAAGATCTTCGGATTTTTTTAAATCTAGATTACGACCTTTACCAAATGGTGGATTAGTAAGAATAACATCGTATTTCATTAACTCCGTTCCGTCGGGTCGGTTATCCCAATTTCCACTTAGATGATAATTTTCATCTAAAGCAATTATTGTTCCATCATCAAGCAATTTATGGTCGATTGAACCTTTGTCTTCTACATAATGGATATTAGCATTACCATCGCCATTTAATAGCATATTCAATTGTGCAAGAACCGTCATATTATAATCGTTATCTAAGCCAAACAAATTGTTGTCTTTAAGTTTGAAGTCAGAATTTGCGTAGCTCACTGATAAAAAGTCTGCTATACCACAGCACGGGTCACAAATAGTTTCTGTTCTTTTAGGATTTACTAAACTAACTACAAAGTCAATAATAGGAATTGGTGTTAAAAATTGAGCATTCTCTTCTTTTTTGAATTTTGTTGCAAAATTATAAAACACCAGTTGATACAAATCACCTCTAGATGATTTTGTAAAAGAATATCGTTGAAATTCCTGAACAATTGTTTGTGCCACTCTAATATGACGAGAATTATTCCAGTCAATTTTATTTTCCGAAAGAATGTTTTTATATTGTTTTTTAGCACTCTTATATATTGACTTTAAGCGTTCAATGAAAATTCTGGTATCTGATTTTAACAAATCTCCATTAACTAGCATTTCATGTTCAGAAATATGAAATTTTAATTCTTGACCATACTTTTCAGATTCATTTTCATCAAAAATTTTTAACGCAAGCAGTTGAATTAGAAGTAAATACCCTTCCTCGTTAAACAAACTATCCTCAGAAAGCTGTCTTAAAATATTATTTAGCGATTTTCTAAGATTCTCATCGGAAATTCTATCAACAACATCTAAATCTTCTATTTTTAACTGTGATTTTTCTAAATTAACACCGTTTATCTTTTTATCTAATTCATCATAACTCGGAATAATGTGGTAAGGATCAGTTAGTTCAAGCTGGTATTGTTCTAATATTCGCTGGCTAGTTGGGAAATTTTTGCTGTTATCATACCTTGAGATTGTTCCGCCGCTATCTTTTTTAAAAAGATATAATCGACCTTCATTGTAATAAACTCCTAATGTAAAAAGACTGTCAGACTCCTTGATGGTAGCTCTAATTTGTGAATTAAAAACCTGTTCAATTGTTTTATCACTTTCTTTTTTGAACTCAATCATGACAATTGCAAGTTTCCTCAATTCACTAAGTGCATCTTGATTCTTATTATCTCTATATTCTTTATATAATTTTCTCCAATTACTATCGGAAAAAATGACTGCATCAATTTTTATTGGATTAGAATTTTTGTTTCCTTTAGGAAAATAAATCTCCGTCCCAATCAAATCTTTATTGAATAACTGGGCATCAATAAGAGCATAAATAAACTCCCACTTATAAAACTCTTCATTCGGTTCATTATCCTTATTTTTTATGGAAATGTTAGTTAAGATTTTGCCATCAACTGGAACGAATGATTTTTCTAACGTCTCACGTGTCAGGTATTTACTTCTAAATTTTAATCTTGCAGAAGAAAAATTTTTACTCATTGGAAAGCCTCGCTTTCCAAGACAACATAATGTGTGCTGATGGATTGTATCATCGTCTTCCTTCCTATATCAAAACATTTTTAACCGTTTGATACGGTTTATTTTTTAGCTTAATGCTATTGAAATGTGCTTAAAAATCACTCTATGAAGCACGTTACCATTATTATAACATAATCGGCGATACAATCGCATTAGAGTTGAGAGAATTTATTAATTTCTTTAGTCATTTTTTCAATCACTTAAACTCTCCCCTGGAACATGTCGCCATATTTCAAATCTAAACGCTAGATATAGCATCACATTGAATAGTTTTAAAAATTGAACTTGATTTAACTCCTTGTCCCAACGTCCATGTCCGATCATGTGACGGTTTGGTTCGTCTAGCGTAAATCGTTTTGTATCTTTGAAAAATTGATATAGCCATTTAAAGAAACCTAAATCCACAATTGGCTTGTTAAATACTGAATTATCTAACTCTTCCACTGCTCGACGACCAACGGGTATAAAGCGTGCATTGCTTTGTATCTCAGAGAATCTAGTTATTACTCCATCAATAGCTAAGCTTGCTAAAGTATAAGCAGCATAGTAATTTTCTGAACGATAGCTTTGTAGCATTGAATCAAGCAAGGGCTTTGAATAACAACCTGCATTTATCAATTCTTGATAAATGTTATCATCACTAACATCTTCACTTAGCTGTTTGAGCCATTCTTGCTCCAACTCATCTGAAAGCCCACTCTTAAACTCTCTGAGGTCTCCTACATAATTAAGATAAATAACCCAACCCTCATTAGCCATAGTCTCAAAACCAGCCATAATCTCTTTGTTTTCTTCTTCAGAATATGGAGTCGGAATAGACTCAAAAACTCTTTTTAGGTCAGCAAGGATATTTGAAAAGTTTATTTGTAATCCTTCATTTACTTCAGCAATGCTTTGAGCAATTTTTGTTTGAGCTTGAATAGCATCTTTAATATTATCAGGTAAGGATACAGTTTTGATTGTTTCAGCAAAACTCTTAGCCATAACTGCAAGTGCTTTTTGGTTGATTGCCTTATTCTTAATTTTTGTAAATTCCGACCAAGATGCTAAAATAGGTGCGATATTCTTCATCAATTGGTTTACGTCAGACTTTTTATTTGGATCTATTTTGATTTCTTTGGTCATTTAATATCTCCCCTTCTTTATCTTAAAAATACGGCTTTTTCTTTTTATTCTGTAAATTCGTTTCAATTCATGTACTACCCCATTATATATTTTTCCATCTTTATAAGAAATTATGAGATTTCCTTGAGCATTAGGAATAAAAACATTGAATTGAGAACCTTCATAACCAACAAACCTATGGCTTTTTGCTCTGCTATGTGCAATTCTAGCTTCTAAAATAATACCCCTAGGGATAGGCTCGAATTCTAAATCATTCTTCTTAAATACAGGTGTTACTCTGTAATGAATATCACGTCCTTCATCAAGTGACTCTTGAATTATCTTCTCAAAATATTTCATTCCATAGGCTTTTTTGTCTCCATTAAATGTTTCAGCTGAGTTAGTCCAATCAGTTAACATTACAAAGTTTTGCCACTTTTTGTAATCGAAAGTATGAGCGTATTTAACAAGAGATCGGGCAATTAGATGCCCCTCGTGAAAGACACCAGTAGATGAAATTTTATTTTGTCCCCATATTGAATTTGGATGGTTGCTCCAAAATGCGTCAATATCATCATTTTTTTGCTGAGACCTAGAATCCTTAGATAAGATGGAGAGTTCACAGTAGATTCCGCTTAATAAAATCTCATCGTCTGGTTTTTGAATTTTAAAGTATAAAAAAGAAGGAATTGCACTATTAAACCACTTTCCATTATTTAAGCTATAATAACCCGACTCGTGAAACACACTGTTTTCAAGCAACTCTCTCAACTCAGTATAATCGGCGTAGGTTCTCTGAATAGCCTCCTTAGTAGGCATCAAATCTTTTGTATACCTATCACTTCTGCTCATACAAAACGCACTCTCTTTTGTTTATTTACTACAATTATAACACGCTACATGACTTCAAAGTATACTCTTTAAGCAATAAAAATGTAAAAAATGCTTCTTATTTTATAATCTATTGCGTGCGCTGAAATAGACTCTTGCCACTCTACAACTCAAAACAATCTTAGCACTCAAAATGAACATTATTCAGTCTAAATATAATGTACAAAACAAAAATAAAGTGCACTCCTTAAAGAATGTACTTTATGCTTCTAATTCAGTTGTAACAATAGTCTAGTTCATGTTAAGTCAATTGTACATAAACTTTTAGTTTTAATATGTAGTGATTTTCAATGAAAACTTTATGTTTTCATTGAAAATAAGATACTGTCAATAATTTTGTGTAAACACTCAAGCAGAGTTACGGAGTGTTAATCAAATAAGCTTTCAAGTGTGTCAGAACATTGGCCAAACCCTTTATATTTGGCCACATCAAACTCTTTGAACGTATTAGATTTGAGAATTATTCAAGTTTTAATTGAATTTGAGTTATAACACCTTATATAAATTATAAATAGGGTAATCTTGATATCTCTCTTGAGTTTCTTTATCTAACTTAGTCCAAAAAAAATCAGCTTGTGGTTTCGATTTTAATAATACTGATGCACCAAAACAAATTTCATCATTATCTTGATTATTCATTAAAATCTTAGTAAGCTTCTCTATTTCTGTATCATCTAATTCGCGATTTCTATATTTAATTTGAAGATCATTTATGATGCTTATGCAATTTTCTTTTATATGGTTTATGTTCCAGTCAGAAAGACGTTGAGCCCAATTAAGCAACTGTTCTTTTTTTGAAACTTCTTCTGTCATATCGGCTGCAGCAACTATTTTTATTATGGTGTTGTCAGTACCTTCGTGTTCTAAGTTATTATCTACTAATCTTTGGTATGAGGCAATAACTGAATCAAAGTTACAGTTATCAATTGTTAACCAATCTTTGGGCCCAAAAACCTCAAATATGGAAATATTTGAAGAATCCTCATCTTCACCCCTCCTGCACCAAGGAGTTTCAGTAAAAATATCAATCATTGAACCATTATTATCTGTGGAAAATTCATATAAAGTGATAATATGTATGTTAGCAATCTTAAGATTAATCAATTTCGATTCCTCGTAATTTAACGTAACCTTCTTTTTTAATACAAGGCCTGAATTAAGTATATTTAAATTTCTTTGAGATTGTTCATTAAAGAGGGATAAGTCTAGCTCTTTTTTTATACCCATTTTCTTCATGAAATTTGATATTTTCAACAATTCTTTTATATGACTATCTAAATCAAGCGAATTAATATCCGATAAAGACCGTTCATCTAGCTCTATACTAGTTCCATTGAGTGTGAAAAATCCTATTTTTCCTAGTTCTTTAAGTGCCTGAGTGCATTTTATAGCATCTGACAGCATATTAGGTCTTGAATAGTTTAATTTGAATTGTCTTTTGTCAATATTAAAAGATATTTTAAAACCTTCACCAAAATGAAGCTGTACACTCCCATTAGGAAAAAGATGTCTCTCTACATCTTTAAAAATATAATCTCCAACTGCAATACTTAAATCTGTTGCTTCGAAAGTTTCAACAACCTTTATTGAATTTTCAAGTGGGATTTCGATACCAGTTTCTGGATCCCTAAGATAAAGAAAGAGGTCGTGCTCTTTTTGATAATTAAAAATTCCTCCCTTTCCCTGACCATAAAAGTAAAGTTTAATATCTTTATCATTAGGAATGTTCTCAACTGAAATCCCATCAATGTTTATAAAGCTATACTGCTTCCGGCTATTAGTAACAAAATCAACTAACATAGGATAAAGTTTTTGTTCGTCTAGTTTATGAATCTGTACCGAAAGTCTTTTATTATTTACAGGCTTAGTTTTTAATTTACTTTTTTTAATTAGCTTCCTTAAAGAAAAAGGAGGTAGTGACTTATAATAAATATCTCTTAAATTACCGTTATCATCTAACCAAACTACGAACAAAACTACACCACCATTTTTTGAATACAATTCTAAATCACGTATGTCTACTGAGAAAGATTTCATTGAATTTTTCTTCTGTCTTGTTGCTTTAATTTGGACAGGTACTTTTCCAAATATTTCGCTCTTTTTTTCACTAGCACTTTTAAGAACATGAATTTCTCCATCCCACGCTGGAGTTTTATCATTGTTATCGAAATAAGTCTGAAGCAACTTATTTCTATTAATAAATGTTGTCAAATATGAAACACCTAACGTTTCAATTTGTCTATTATTTGCCAAATTATCACCTCATAACATAACACTATGTATTATTTATTATACCATCAACAAAATAAAAATCTATATCTTGTGTTCAGTAGGGACATAAATAAGTTGCAAAAAAATGTACAATTGAACCACCACTTCTTCTGCTGTTACTTGAGTAAAAAATGTACAAATCAATTCCTTAAATCAGATGATGTGATGTACTAGAAAACATACAAAATACTACTCCAGAATAATGTACAAAACAAAAATAAAGTACACTTTATAAAGAATGTACTTTATGCTTCTAATTCAATTGTATCAATGGTTTAGCTCTTGTTAAGTCAATTGTACATAAATTTTTAGTTTTTTTATTACAAAAGATAATAAAAACAAGGCAGAATTGAGAAACTACATTCTGTCTTGTTTTAGCAAAACTTATTCTTCTAATTCGATTTTTTGGAAATAATCCAGTTGCCATTTTTGTGTTGCCTGAGCTGTTTTATTTAAATTGCTGCACCAGGACGGATAAAACCGCATAGCCATCTTTCCTTTACAATCCTTTGTTGTTTGTTGAGAGAATTTTTTTACTAATAGCCACCACTTTGGGAATCATAAATAAACCGCAATGATGATCGTCGATGACGACAATAACCAGTTCAGTTCATCGCCCAAGTATTCATCTGTATAAGGAATATTCTTGTTGTCTTGGTCTTTTTTCCAAAAGACTGTAAAGTAGCCTTCTTTTTTGGGTGTTTTCTTTGCCAAACGGTATCTTTTATATGCTTGATTATCCTTTGGCCTAATCAAAATGCTTTCATAGTCTTCATTCTATTTTTCATTTATCAGATCAAATTCACCATAATACCTATGAAGTATATCTGTCATTTTTATTGTTTCTTGTCTTTCTAATTATTTTACAGAAATAAAATTATGTAATATATTATCGGTTTTGGTTTAACATTATCCCAATAAAAACTCTCTAATCAAATCAACTACTTGTTCATTTTGTGGTAGAGATGAGTGATGGGTATCCTTGCCTACGATGACTACTTCTCTGTGTGAAGCAATCTTTCCTTTATAAATCAAGCTCCCGGCCTCTACACTGCTTTTATGGACAATTCCGTCACCGTCTCGAAAAAAGATTCCCATAATTGACAAATGTTGCAACTTCTTAGGTAGATTTTCTTGGTTAGATATGAAGTCATCTAGCATCGCAACTCTATGATTGATGTTTTTCTTATTCAGATTATAAGGACTACCGATAGTCAGGAGCTTTTCCATCTCTAACCCAGAATGGTTGGCCAGGTATTGCTGTAGGAATACCGTAAAAACTAGACCACCGTTAGAATGCCCTAGCGCCTTAAAACTGTTAAAAGAATACTTCTCTCTTAAAACTGTTAAAGCAGTGTCAAACATTGCGGCCTGCTTTTTGATATTTTCATAACCATCACGATTATTTTGAAATCCAACCACAAAAATGGGATTTCTGTCCTTGCGCTTCAAATACCCTCGGTAAGTCATGTGTCCGTCATTCCAGACTTTGATTCGAACAAGGCTATGATGTGAATGCTGATTGCGGTTGAGCTTTTTAACCATTCGATTAAAGCGATTTTCCGTTGCAGAACTACCCGGAATCATGATGATCGGGCCGATTTTTACCTTGCTGGTTGGCAGATGATCTATGTCTTTTTTAGGAAATTTATCGAAAAAATTGTTCAAGATGGCTAAAAAATTTTTTAAGAATTTTTGGAGTATTTTTGTAAGACTATTTTTCATATTTTTATTGGCTATATTTTCTTATTTAGGAGCTTGTTTTTGCTCTTCTTTTTGAGAATTAACGATATACTGGTTCACTAGGGAAACAACTTCGTCATTGGTGGGGAGGTCAGAATGCTGAGCATCTTCTCCTGTAACGGTGATCTCCGTATAGCTTTTAGCTTGATTTTGGTAGATGTATTTACCGGCAGAGACGCTGGCATCTGGTACTAATTCGTCTGAATCATAAGTAATGGTTCCGGCAACTGAGTGCATAATCAAAGTGGACGGGATATTTTTTTTATTCTTAATAAAATCAGCCAGCATTTCTGATTTGTTATTGATATTCGTTTCATTAAAGTTATAAGGCGTTCCTACAGTCATCAAAGTCTTTAAATCTACATCGTATTCATTGAGGTAATTTTCTATAAAAGCTGTATATATCAATCCACCATTAGAATGAGCGAAAGCTTTGAAATTGTTAAAACTATACTTGCTTTGCAGATCAGCAAAGGCATCGTGAAACATTTTTGCTTGCTTTTTAATATTATTATAGCCATCAGCGTTGTTTTCAAACCCTACAACGATAATAGGTTCGTTATCTTTTGAAGAGATAGAGCCACTATACGTAATCCGTCCGCCATTCCAAACTTTAACTTTTAGAAGGCTGTGCTTGACTCCTTTTTTTGTCTGATTTAGCTTTTTTACTAAGCCATCGAAGCGGTTTTCGGTTGCAGAACTACCTGGAATCATGATGATAGGGGATAATTTTGAATTATGAAATTTTTCAATAGCTTTTATGTTTTGTCTGGTCCAAGAGTAAGAAGGGATGGCTAAGACCAAAATAAAGGTCAAGGCCAGCACTAAACCGATTTTAATCTGTTTGGACATCTACTTCTCCTTCTTTCTGTAAATCTTCCTGAATTCTATTGTTGAGTTTCACAAAAGGAATATAGATCAGGACATCAATGATGAAGACAAATATACCCAAAGCAAAAGCTCTTAAACTTCCTCCAGATCCGATAAAGGCGTAAAGTACACTTGGTGTGCCGTCAGGAACTGGATAAACAACTGGAGGCATGAGTTTCAAGGCTAGAGCCCCATAAGCAAAAAGCATATTAATCAAGGGGGTTAAAATAAACGGAATTAAATAAATCACATTCAGCATGATTGGGACACCAACCATCATAGAGGCACCGTTATTGAAAAGAGCAGGAAATAAGCTGAGAAGGCTAACTTGCTTATTTCTTTGATTTTTAGCTACCAGCAAAATAGCGATGACTAAGGCTAATAGAGCTCCAACACCAGCAAAACCACCAAATCCTTGATAGAGCGTTGTTTGAGTATAGGGATAGGGAATGTTGACACTAGTCTTATTGGTCAGAACATAGTTTAAATTGCTTGTGGCAAATGGATCATCTGTAAATTGCTGATTTGCAAAAGACGCACTATTTCCGAACCAAGCAGATAAAGAAAGGAAGATAGTGTTTATAAAAGTCGCAATAAGATTGCTCTTACTGGTTACAAGAGAGCTAAAAAATTGATTGATGATCGTAAATAGATTGTAGTAATTAGCTAAAGCCAAGAGGAAATTTAAAAATACAGCTAAGACGAGAGAGTAGAAAATAGGTCGAATACTCTTTGGTTGGTAATTAAACTGTTCATCCACGATTTTCTCATCGCTTTCTGAAGTAGTCCAGTCAAATATTTTCCCAACAAGATAACCAATGAAGATAGCAAAAATAAGATTTGTAGCCACTGGGAAATTAACCCTAGTTAGTGCGCCGTCATTAAGCGGTGCAGTGAAAAGTTCTCTAGAATAGAGAATCAGATTGAAAAAGAATGCTGTGATTCCAGCGGTTCCAGTACTCTTTCCATAATAACCTGCTGTGTATTTTGCGCTAAAGTAGGCTGTTAAGAGCAGCCCCACTGCTCCTCCTAAAAGAGAAGAAAAATTTGTTAGGAAAAGTCCAATAGTTTGAAACTGAGGAAGCCAAGAGGAAATGCTAAGGAGCATGTTGATGTAACCTGTCGAAGAGAATACAGAATCTCCAATAATTCGTGTAATGGCAACAAGGATAATGAAGGGAAATAAAGAAACAAGAGTTTTCTGCCCTATTTGAACAATACCCATTCTACGAAAGCGAATGATATTATTAATGATGAGATTTTTCATAAAATAAGTTACCTTTGATTAGTGAATGAAAAGTAAAAGGCTAAGAGAGAATTAAGAATAAACTTGAATTCCCTTAGCCTTAATATTATCGTTTTATTTCCGCTTCTTCTTATTCTTTTTCATTTGCTTAGCCATTTTATTCATACTTCGACGCATCAGAAACTCTCCGGCCTTCCCTTTTAGGCCACCACCAAACATTTGGCTCATATCTGGCATACCAGCTCCTCCCAAAGCTGACATATCCGGCATGCCGCCTTGACCCATCATATCTTGAAGTGCTGACATATCTGGCATTGCACCGCCTCCTGGCATGTTTTTAGGCATATTGTTTGGATTGAGTCCCATTTGCTTCATCATCTTGCTCATGTCACCAGAGAGAACGCCTTGCATCAATTGTTTTGACTGATTGAAATCTTTGATAAACTTATTGACGTCTACAAAGCTATTTCCTGAACCATTAGCAATTCGACGACGACGGCTAGGTGTCAATAAATCAGGATTTTCACGTTCTTCAGGTGTCATTGAAGATACAATAGCACGCTTGCGGGCAATTTCTCTTTCATCGACCTTAAAGTTTTTAAAAGCAGGATTGCTAGCCATACCAGGTAGCATTTTGATCAAATCTTCCATAGGACCCATGCCTTGTACCTGATCCAACTGATCAATAAAATCATTGAAATCAAAGGTGTTTTCCCGCATCTTTTCAGCCATTTCAAGCGATTTTTTCTCATCGTATTCTTGAGAGGCCTTTTCGATCAGAGTCAGCATATCCCCCATGCCCAAAATCCGACTAGACATACGGTCTGGGTGGAAGGTTTCGATATCGGTGATTTTTTCACCGGTACCAGTAAATTTAATAGGTTTGCCAGTAATCTGACGGACAGATAGAGCTGCACCACCACGGGTATCGCCATCAATCTTAGTCAGGATAACCCCGGTCACTTCCAGTTGACTGTTAAATTCGCGAGCAACATTAGCCGCTTCCTGACCAATCATGGCATCGACAACTAAGAGGATTTCATTTGGATTAGCTAGCGCTTTGACATCTGACAGCTCCTGCATGAGCTTTTCATCAATCTGAAGTCGACCAGCCGTATCAATCAGGACATAGTCGTTGTGGTTAGTCTTGGCTTGTTCCAAACCTTGACGGACAATCTCAACAGCCGGAACTTCCGTACCTAAAGCAAAGACAGGTACATCAATTTGCTGTCCCAGTGTTTTTAGCTGATCAATGGCCGCCGGACGGTAAATATCCGCCGCAATCATGAGCGGACGAGCATTTTCTTCTTTTTTAAGCTTATTAGCAAGCTTACCTGCAAAGGTGGTCTTACCAGCCCCTTGTAAACCGACCATCATGATAATACTCGGAATCTTTGGTGATTTGATAATTTCAGCAGTATCAGAGCCCAGGATAGTTGTTAGCTCTTCGTCAACAATCTTGATAATCTGTTGAGCTGGATTGAGGGTGTCAATGACCTCATGGCCGACCGCGCGCTCACGGACTTTCTTGATAAAGTCTTTGACAACTGGCAGGGCAACGTCAGCTTCTAAAAGAGCCAGACGAATCTCTTTTGTAGCTTCCTGAACATCGCTCTCTGAGATCTTTCCTTTTCTGCGAAGATTTTTAAAGACGTTTTGCAGACGTTCTGTTAAACTTTCAAATGCCATTTTGTAATTCTCCTAGTTTCTATTTCAATCAATTTAGTGGAAATCGTCCATGACGACTTAAACATTCGTATTCTTCGGTAGAGACTTCTTTCATAATTTCATTTGGATATCCCCAGCAACTGAACCCTTCCTGTATCGCTTTAGAAAGATCATCAGGGGAGATGATTTGCACTCTGGCAGGGAAAGGTTCTTCCGACTCCAACAGCCAGCAAGACATTCCCTTGTAGATAACTTGTCTAGCCATGATTAGTCTCTGTTATCAATGCTGGATAGAGTCGCAATTTGTTCTTGCAAGAAACTATCTTCAGGATATTTGTCAGCGATTTCTTCCAGAATTTGGCTCCTAACAATGTAGTCAGAATACATATGCAACTTCATTTCATAGTCTTCTAAAATCTTCTCTGTTCGTTTGATATTATCATAGACTGCTTGACGGCTGACACCAAATTCTTCTGCTATTTCAGCAAGACTATAATCATCAGCATAATAAAGCTCGATGTAATTCATCTGTTTATCTGTCAATAGAGCAGCATAAAATTCAAACAGAGCATTCATACGATTGGTTTTTTCGATTTCCATAAGAAATATTATACCAAAAAAGGCTAATAAACTCTAGTTACTCACAGAGTAAATGACTTTTCTTTATGAAATATTTTAAGGTAATTCAAATTAATCCTTTTTTATGTTAAAAAAAAACACCCTTGTATTCTCAAGGGTGTGACATAATCAAAATTATGTAAATTAGTTGTTTTCTAGATAAAATTCAAAACGTTCGCCGACATATTGACTTTTTACATACTCAAAGGCTGTTCCGTCTTCGAAATAGGATACCTGAGTCAAAGCCAAAATGGCATGACCTCTCGGAATTCCAAGATAATGGGCGATCTTTTCCTTAGCTAAGCGGGCGTATATCGTTTGTTGGGATTTGCCAATCTTATAACCATGTTCTTGAAGAGTTTGGAAGAAATGACTGGTAATTTCTTCTTTGTTGAAATTTTTAATAAACTTTTCTGGTATTGAAGCTACTTCGTATACCACTGGTAGCTTATCAGCGTAGCGAACCCGCTCCATTCGAATAATATTTTCAGTCTTGTTTATTCCTAGCTTTTCGACTTCTTGTTTGCTTGGTAGAGTTCGTCGATAGGAAATCAACTGACTGGAAGGTGTCTTACCCTGAGACTTCATAATCTCAGTAAAGCTGGTAGTGCCTCTCATTTTTTCCTGGACGCGCGTGCTGGCAACAAATGTTCCGCTCCCAACCCGTCGTTCCAGTACTCCTTCTTCTACAAGGAGTGTGATAGCTTGGCGAAGAGTCATTCGACTAACTTGAAAAGTCTCAGCTAAGTCTCGCTCACTGGGTAATCTCTGTCCAATTTGCCAGACTTCTTCATCAATTTCTTTTTTGATTTGATCATGAATTTGTAAATAAGCAGGGAGCATAGTGATCTCCTTTTGGATTTCCTTTTAAAAATATTGTATTATCAATCGAAATAAAAGTCAACATTTACTTAATGGCATTGGAAAAAGCCTCTCTTTTATGATAGAATAAGGAAAAATAAATTTCTTTTAAGGAAGGAAAAAGATGACTAAATCTGAATTGCAAGATGTCGAAAAAATTATCGTATTGGACTACGGCAGCCAATACAACCAGCTCATCTCTCGTCGGATTCGTGAAATTGGGGTATTTTCTGAATTAAAGAGTAATAAAATTTCCGCTGCAGAGGTAAAAGAGATCAATCCTGTCGGAATTATTCTTTCTGGTGGACCAAACTCTGTTTATGAAGACGGTTCCTTTGATATTGATCCTGAAATTTTTGAGTTAGGCATTCCAATTTTAGGGATTTGCTATGGTATGCAACTTCTGACTCATAAATTGGGAGGTAAGGTAGTGCCAGCTGGTGACGCTGGAAACCGCGAATATGGTCAGTCTAAATTGACTCGCACTTCTTCTCCTCTTTTTGAGAGTACACCTGAAGAACAATTTGTTCTTATGAGCCATGGAGATGCGGTAACTGAAATCCCTGCTGACTTTGTCCGAACTGGTACTTCTGCTGACTGTCCTTTTGCAGCAATTGAGCATCCTGCTAAGAAGATTTATGGGATTCAATTCCACCCTGAAGTTCGCCATTCTGAGTTTGGCTACGATATTCTTCGCAACTTTGCTCTAAATATCTGTGGAGCCAAAGGCGACTGGTCAATGGATAATTTCATTGATATGCAGATCAAACAAATCCGTGAGACTGTTGGTGACAAGCGCGTCCTTCTCGGTCTATCAGGTGGGGTTGATTCTTCTGTGGTCGGTGTTCTTTTGCAAAAAGCTATTGGGGACCAATTGATCTGTATCTTTGTTGATCACGGCCTTTTGCGTAAGGGTGAAGCTGATCAAGTTATGGAAATGTTGGGCGGAAAATTCGGACTAAATATCGTCAAAGCTGACGCAGCTAAACGTTTCCTTGATAAACTCGCAGGTGTTTCTGATCCAGAACAAAAACGCAAAATCATTGGGAATGAATTTGTCTATGTCTTTGACGACGAAGCCAGCAAACTGAAAGATGTAAAATTCTTGGCACAAGGAACTCTTTATACCGATGTGATTGAATCTGGTACTGATACCGCTCAGACTATTAAGTCTCACCACAACGTGGGTGGTCTGCCTGAAGATATGCAGTTTGAGCTTATTGAACCGCTGAACACGCTTTATAAGGACGAAGTTCGTACTTTGGGTACAGAGCTTGGTATGCCTGATGAAATCGTCTGGCGCCAACCGTTCCCAGGCCCAGGTCTTGCTATTCGTGTTATGGGAGAAATTACTGAAGAGAAATTAGAAACTGTTCGTGAGTCTGATGCTATTCTTCGTGAAGAAATCGCTAAGGCCGGTCTTGACCGCGATATTTGGCAGTATTTCACTGTTAATACAGGTGTTCGTTCTGTTGGTGTTATGGGAGACGGACGCACATACGACTACACAATTGCTATTCGTGCGATCACTTCTATCGATGGCATGACAGCTGACTTTGCCAAGATTCCTTGGGAAGTCTTACAAAAAATTTCTGTTCGTATCGTAAACGAAGTAGACCACGTCAACCGCATCGTCTATGATATCACAAGCAAACCACCTGCAACCGTTGAGTGGGAATAGAATCAAACTAAAAAAGCGTAGGAAAGAAAACTTTCCTACGCTTTTAAGTTAATTTTTTGCTTTTCTACTCTAACCCACTTAGGTATTCATAGCGTTCATATTTTTCCAGCAGCTTTTCATTCTGCACATCTAGTTCTTGCTGGAGTTCAGACAGGCGAGCAAAGTCAGAGCCATTCTCCTGCATGGCCGCTTCGATCTCAGAAATTCGCTCCTCCAGCGCCTCGATATCATCATCGATAGTCTCCCACTCCTGCTTTTCAAAGTAGGTCATGCGCTTTTTCTCCTCGCGCACCTTAGTCGATTTTTCCTTTTCAGTCTTTTGGGAAATAGCAGAGCTTTCTGCCAGAAAGGATTTTTCATCTAAGTAATCCGTGTAATTGCCGAAAAACTCTCTGATACTTCCATCCTCAAAAGCCAAAATCTTGCTGGCTACCTTGTCTAGAAAATAACGGTCGTGGCTGACTGTAATGACTGGCCCTGCAAAGCCTTGCAGAAAGTTCTCCAAGACCGTCAGAGTCGCAATATCCAAATCATTGGTCGGCTCATCAAGAAGCAAGACATTTGGCTTTTCTAAGAGAAGCTTGAGCAGATAAAGGCGTTTTTTCTCTCCACCAGATAGCTTTTCAATCAAAGTTCCATGAGTAGATCTAGGAAAGAGAAACTGCTCCAAGAGCTCTGCTATGGAAGTTGTTCCACTGCCTATCTTGACCTCCTCGGCCACTTCTTGCAGGTAATTAATGACCCGCTTAGACTCATCCAAGCCCTCAATCTGCTGAGAGAAATAGGCCACTCGAACTGTCTCTCCGATAATGAGCTGACCAGCCTGAGGATGAAGTTTTCCAGCAATCAGATTGAGCAAGGTTGACTTGCCGACACCGTTATCTCCGACAATCCCAATGCGGTCCTTATTTTGAACCAAAAGACTGAACTGAGAGAGAATAGGCTTCTGATCATAAGCAAAGTCTACATTTTGAAACTCAATGACTTTCTTACCGATACGGCTAGTTTCAAAGTTCATTTCTAGATTGCTATCAGTCGTCTGGCCTGCCAAATCTTTCTTAAGATCATGGAATCGATTGATCCGAGCTTGTTGCTTGGTTGCCCGAGCCTGAGGTTGCCGTCGCATCCAAGAAAGCTCCTGTTTGTACAACTGTTGTTTCTTATGGAGTAAGGCCGCATCCCGCTCATCTTGCTCAGCCTTGAGACGGACATAGTCTTGATAATTTCCCTGGTATTCAATCAAGCGACCGCCATCTAACTCAAAAATTCGAGTTGAAATATTATCCAAGAAATAGCGGTCGTGGGTGATGAAAAGAACGGTCTTCTTGGAATTTTTCAAGAAATGAGTCAGCCATTCAATGGTATCAATGTCTAGGTGGTTAGTCGGCTCGTCCAGCAAGAGCAAATCGGCATCACCTAAGAGAACCTGGGCCAGCTGAACTCGACGGCGAAGGCCTCCTGATAACTGACCAACCTTAAGTGACAGATTAGTCAGACCAAGCTTGGACAGAACCGTCTTGACCTGACTTTCGATTTCCCAAGCATGGAGTGAGTCCATCTCGGCCATAACCGCTTCTAGCCTAGACTGTTGGCTTTCATCATAAGCCGTCAAGAGCAGCTCGTACTCCCGAATCAACTGCATTTCCCGTAAATCACTGGACAAAACAGTGTCAAGCACCGTCTGCTCCTCATTAAAATCAGGCTCCTGAGTCAGGTAAGCAATCTTATAGCCCGTCTTAGCAGAAAAAGGGCTGACATCTCCGTCAAAGCCCGACTTGCCTGACAACACATCCAGCAGCGTTGTCTTTCCTGTTCCATTGACACCAATCAGACCAATCCGGTCTAGGTCATGAATGATAAAGGAAATATCCCGAAAAACAGTCTTATCTCCTACTGATTTGGTTAGCTTGTCAACGATAAAATCGCTCATTTCTTCTCCTTGATATAAGCGTAAATGGCCTCTAAATCATTAGGTAAGTGGCCATCTACAATAGCGTATTCCAACTCTTTTAGAATTTGACCAAGTTTTGGTCCAGGCTCAAAGCCGAAAACCTGCATCAGCATGCCACCATTGGCCACTATTTCCTGCTTGTTATGAATAGTCAGACTAGCATCAAGATCTTGAATGGCAGAAAAATTCACTGGCAAACCTTGCGCTTTTCGAAGTTCCTCTGCTTGTAGCAATAAGTCTATATCGTAATCATAGCAGTCACGCTTGGTCAAGTCCCGTTCTGAGCGAATCGTCATAATTTCAACAATATCTGCTACTCTTTTGGAAAATTCACGAGAGGTTTTCCAAATTCTCAAAAATCGTTGAACATCCTGTGTTTTCAATGCTAATAAAAGAGCTGCCCAAGCCTGTTCAGATGCTGAAAAGCAAAAGTCTGAATCCAATTCAAAGAGCTGTTCTAACTTAGATCTGCTTCCCTTCAAATCTGGCAAAAATTCTATGGCACCGCTTGTCAAGAGTGCCTCTAAGCCCTTGCGCCAAAACGGAGCCAGCAGTAGCTTGTCAAACTCGATAAAAATTCGTTCAACTGAAATTTTTTCCAGCAAAGGAGCACAATTCTTCATAGCTACGAAAGTATCTTGCTCCAAATCAAAATCCAAGGCAGCCTGAAAACGAAAGCCCCTCATAATGCGCAGAGCATCTTCATAAAAGCGCTCTGCAGCAATTCCAACAGCCCGCAAAATATGATTTTCCAAATCATCCAAGCCTTGGAAAAGATCGATAACTTGACCGTTTTCGTCCAAAGCTAGAGCATTGATGGTGAAATCGCGTCGTTTGAGATCTTCTTCCAAAGAGCGCACAAAAGAAACCTTACTAGGCCTGCGGTAGTCCACATAGACATCCTCGGTCCGGAAAGTTGTTACCTCATATTCATTGTTATTTTCCAGAACCAAGACGGTTCCATGCTCAATCCCCACATCAACCGTACGGTCAAAGATACGCTTGGTTTCCTCAGGATAGCTGGAGCTGGCAATATCCACATCGTGAATAGGTCGCTGCAAAAGGGCATCGCGAACAGAGCCCCCAACAAAATAAGCTTCAAAGCCAGCCACTTTTATCTTCTCTAATACTGGCAAAGCCTCCTGAAATTCAGAAGGCAGAGTTTCTAATCTCATAGTAAATGTTCCAATCCATAGACTAATTCTGAGCGTTTAACAACTTCTTTAATGGCCAGATTAACCCCTGTCATAAAGGAAGCTCGGTCATAGGAATCATGTCGCAAGGTCAAACCCTCTCCCTGGCTGCCAAAGATTACTTCTTGGTGAGCAACCAGACCAGGCAAGCGAACTGAATGAATACGCATGCCATCGAAATCAGCTCCGCGGGCGCCGGCTATAGACTCTTCCTCATCAGCAGCACCCTGCCGTTTGCTTGGTCTAACCTGACTAATGAGCTCAGCCGTCTTAATAGCTGTCCCACTCGGTGCATCTTTTTTCTGGTCATGATGCAGCTCGATAATTTCTACATTAGGGAAATACTTGGCAGCCTGAGTTGCAAATTGCATCAGCAAAACGGCTCCCAATGCAAAATTCGGAGCAATCAATCCACCTAGCTTCTTTTCCTTAGACAGTGTGATTAACTCTTCCAACTGCTCAGGAGTAAAACCTGTCGTTCCGACCACTGGGTAAAATCCCTGTTCTAGAGCGAAGCGTGTATTTTCATAAGCTACTTTAGGGGTCGTAAAATCAACCCAGACATGGGCTTCCAGTCCAGTCAATTCTTCCTTGGCATTGAAGACAGGAACACCTGCTACTTCTTTTTCATCCGTAAAAGGATCCAAAAGTCCAACTAATTCTAGTTCTGGATCTTCTGTTGCCATTTTATAGGCTGCTTGGCCCATTTTACCTTTGAAGCCTGCAATGATTATTTTGATTCCCATCTGCATCTCCTTTTTTGATAGATTTGAGTATTAGTCAAACAGAGGAATGTAGCCTAATGCGATACTTCCTTCTCCAAGATGTGTTCCAATAACACTACCAAAAGTTGCTAGAGAAATCTCTGCACTAATGTTACTTTCTAGTAGAGATTGGCGTAAGGTTTCAGCCTTGTCAACTGCATTAGCATGAATAACGATAATTTCATATTTTCCTGACGAAGTCCGTTCCTCAACAAGTTCAATTAGTCGCTTAGTTGCCTTCTTCTCCGTCCGAATCTTTTCAAAAACTTCAATCACTCCATGATGATTAAAATACAGAATTGGTTTAATACTCAGTAGATTTCCTAGAATCGCAGCGCCGTTTGAAAGGCGCCCCCCTTTAACAAGATGATTCAAATCATCAACCATGATAAAGGCGCTAGTCCCGTCAATCTGAACATTAATTCTTCTTAGGATCTCATTGAAATCAAGTCCTGCTTCTGCCCAGTTGAGCGCAGATTGAACCATAATTCCTAATGGGGCGCTGGTAATCTTGGAGTCTGGGAAAGCGATTTCTAACTGAGAAAATTCATCTTTCAAAAACTGAATGTTTTGATAAAAACCAGAAATACCGCTAGAAAGGAAGAGTCCCAAAACGTGTGTATATCCGTTTCCTGCTAAAGTAGAAAGCAGATCTTCCAATTCAGCTATACTAGGCTGACTTGTTTTTGGTAATTCCGCAGAGAGTGCCATTTTCTGATAAAATTCTTCTGCAGTTAGATTTTTCCCTTCCACGTATGTTTCACCATTGATGAAAACGGGAATATCCAGAACAAATAGGTTTTCTTTTTCTAAAACTTTCGGTTTAAAGTAGGCTGAGGAATCTGTAATAACAGCTAGTTTCATTTAGAACTCCAAATTAATACCCGGTAAATCCAGGGCGATTTCTGTCACTTCATAAGTCAAGCGGTTGAGCATTGATAAGCAAGGTTTGGCTAATTGCTCTACTTCCTCTTGATCAAATTCACTTGGTTCGCCAATTATTCGACCTTGAATATGGTTAACTTGAGAAATCACTCCACTAATCACAAAGGCTTCAAAAACGATCATGTAATTCAAAATAACAACCAAAGAAGTTACTTGATTTTCTTGATCATGATTCAATAATTGAAAATTGACATCGACTTTTGTTTCAGGTGTTCCGTTTTCTTTTTCCCATTCAAAATTACGTGCATCAAAGTGATATTGGCTGACGAATTCTTTTTCGCGTTGTAGTTCCATTGTTGTTCTCCTAAAAATTTGCGTTATGTAAATTATAGCATAATTTTCAATCACTGACTATAGTTTGCTTTTCTCTTACTCATTCTCTTTTTCTTCATAATGAATAAAATTATCTATGAAAAAGGACCTCCGAAGAAGTCCAATAATATACTTATTTTGACAATGGTTTGCGTAAGAATCCAAAGATAATACCACTGACTACTGCACCAATCAAAACATATACCAGGTAAAGAATTGGGTTGTTTGTCAATCCAATAACGAAGATTCCTCCGTGAGGGGCCATGAGTTTGATTCCAGAAAGACCTACAAGAGCACCTGTAAGGGCTGAACCTACGATAAAGCTTGGAATAGCGCGGGCTGGGTCAGCAGCACCAAATGGAATCGCACCTTCTGTGATGAAAGATAGTCCCATGACAATGTTTGTAATTCCAGAGTCACGCTCTTCTTGTGAAAATTTGTTCTTGTAAAGAATAGTTGCTACAAATACTGCTAAAGGAGGAACCATTCCAGCGGCCATGACCGCAGCCATAACAGTTGAACCACCACTTGTCAATGAATCAGCTAAAGAGAGAGTACCTACAGTATAAGCAGCCTTATTAACAGGTCCACCCATATCAACAGCCATCATACCACCAACCAAGAGACCGAGTAAAACTGCTGAAGTTCCTTGCAAGCTCGTAAGGAAGGTATTAAGAGATGTATTAATCGCTGACATTGGAATATTAATTGCCAACATAGCAAATCCTGTAAGAGCAACACCTAACAAAGGAAGAAGAAGGATTGACTTCACGCCTTCAAGTGAACGTGGAACCTTGATGTATTTTCTAAGTAAGAGTACGATACCACCGGCTAAGAAACCACCTACTAGAGCTCCAAGGAAACCTGATGATACTTGAGATTTAGCTAGAGCTTGTAAGATTTCTTGAACTTGTTCTGGAGTTTTATCTGCAAGATCTTTGTATACAGGAATATTTCCATAAGCAATACCTGCCTTTGCAATTGCCCCTGCTACAAAACCAGCGACCAATCCAGGTTTTTCTGCAATGGAATAAGCGATATAAGCAGCTAATACGGGAACCATGAAGCCAAAGGCTGCTCCACCAATTTGATTGAAGAGAGCTGACAAACCATTATAATTCCCCAAGTGACCCAACTGGTCTTTAGGAACCCCTTGGTCAAGTAAGAATGAGATCGCTATCATAATCCCGCCGCCGATAACGAATGGCAACATTTGAGAAACACCGCTCATTAAGTGCTTATAGAATGCTGCTCCCAGACTAAGTTTTTCATTGTTTTCTTCTACTGCTCCACCATTAGCAGCTTTGTATACTTCAGCTTTCCCTGAAAGAGCCAAATTGATCAGTTCTTCTGTTTTGCGAATTCCATCAGCTACAGGACGTTTTATCAACGGTTTGCCGTCAAAGCGATCCATATCTACTGCCTTGTCAGCAGCGATAATAACAGCCTTAGCATTTTTAATATCTTCAGCTGTTAGTTTATTTCCGACACCGCTAGCACCATTGGTTTCAACCTTGATGCCGACACCCATTTCAGCTGCGACCTTTTGTAAGGCCTCTTGAGCCATGTAGGTATGCGCAATCCCTGTAGTACATGCTGTTACAGCTACAAGGAAGTCTCCACCTTTATTTGCGGGTTCAACCACAGCAACTTCTTCCGCTTTTTCTGAAGCTTGGTCAAAGAGCTCGATCACTTGATCAGGCGAAGTCACTTGGCGCAATTTATCTGCAAAGCCATCTTTCATCAGGTATTGAGACAATTCTGCCAAGGCTGCCAAGTGAGTATCATTAGCACCTTCTGGAGCAGCAATCATGAAGAATAGATCAGTTGGTTGTCCATCCAAGCTTTCGTAGTCAACACCCTTGTTTGACTTAGCAAATAAAACTGTTGCTTCTTTAACAGCAGAATTTTTGCTGTGAGGCATAGCGATTCCGTCACCAAGACCTGTAGAAGTCAAGGCTTCACGCGCCAAAATTCCTTCTTTAAAAGCTTCAAAGTCTGTTACATAACCGTGATCAACCAAGCTTTTAATCATCTCTTCGATGACTGCTGTTTTTTCAGTTGCCTGCAAATCCAGCAACATGACATCTTTTCTCAATAGGTCTTGAATTTTCATCTTTTTTCTACCTCAACTTTTTCATATGTTTCTTTAATAAATTCAGCTGTTGCCAAGTCATCTGAGAAGGTAGTTGCCGTTCCGCAAGCCACACCCCATTTAAATGCTTCTACTGCATCTTTTGATTTGACAAATTCGCCTGTGAATCCAGCGACCATAGAATCGCCAGCCCCGACAGAATTTTTGACCCCCCCCTTGATAGGTTTTGCAAAGTATGCACCTTCTTGAGTCACCAACAAGGCACCGTCACCAGCCATAGAAATGATCACATGTTGTGCTCCTTTGTCTAAGATTTGACGAGCATATTTTTCGATTTCATCCAAACTTTCGAGTTTCACTCCAAAAATATCACCTAGTTCGTGATTATTAGGTTTGACCAAAAGTGGCTCAAACTCTAAGGAATCAAGCAATGTTTGTCCTTCGAAGTCACAGACTACTTGCGCTTCTGTTTTCCTGGTTAACCCAATCAGGTCTTTGTAGATAGTATTTCCTAAATTTTTAGGACTACTTCCAGCAAAGACTACTGTATCATCAGAAGTTAGGGAAGCAAGAATACTCTTTAATTCCTCCAATTTCAGACTAGAAATGTCAGGACCAGGTCCGTTAATTTCTGTTTCAGCATCTGCCTTTATCTTGACATTGATGCGTGTATCATCCTCAACTTCTACGAAGTGACTCGAGATTCCTTCTTCTTCAAGAGTGTCCGTGATAAATTTACCAGTAAAGCCACCAATAAAACCAGTTGCTTTGTTATCAATTCCTAATCTTTTTAGAACTCGGCTAACATTGATACCTTTTCCACCGGCAAACTTGTCGTCACTATCCATCCGATTGACACTTCCTATCAGGACCTTATCCAAACGAACAATATAGTCAATGGACGGGTTTAATGTTACAGTATAAATCATACTTCAATCACCTCCGTTTTTTCCTTAATTTTTTCCAGCAAGATGGACGAAATTTTATTAGTAATTATTTTTGCTTTAGCAAGAGGAGCCACTTTGACAAAGGATACTTGATCCAGTTTTGACGAGTCTGATAAGACATAAGTTTGTTTTGCGTTTTCCATAATGGCTCGCTTAACAGCTCCTTCTTCCATATCTGGTGTTGTATAGAAACTATCATCAATTCCATTCATTCCAATAAAAGCTTTATCAAAATTCAGTTGACCAATTTGATTAAGAGCTATACCTCCTATACTGGCATCTGTGGATCTTTTTACTATTCCACCCACGATAACTGTAGGGATATTTCGCTCTACAAGTTTTGATGCATGATGAATAGAATTGGTTACGATCGTGACTTTGTGATTATGAATTGCTTGTATTAATAACTCATTTGTAGTACCAGCATCGATAAAAACCACATCATGATCCTGAATAAGGCTGGCAGCTTTTTCTGCAATTTTCTGCTTAAATTGAATGTTTTTGATAGATTTTTCTTGATTGCTTTCTTCTTCTTGTAAAAAATGAATGTTTTCTGCACCGCCATGAATCCGTCGAAGCTTTTGTTCACTTTCTAATTCATCCAAATCGCGCCGAACGGTGGATTCTGAAGTTTTTAGAATATGTACTAAACGATCTAAGGAAACTGTTCGATGATCTTTTAACTGTTCTAAAATCACTTGTTTTCGTTCAGACTTTAGCATACTTCTCCCTCCTGAAACAGCTTACATTTATCATTATACACCAATATTTTTCAATGTCAAGCAAATTCTATCATTTTCTATCACTAAAAATTTATTATAAAAAGAGGATGAGAGAAGATCTCAAACCTCTTTGTTAATTTTTAGGATTTTCTTCTAAATCGTTTAAGAGCGACACCAGCAAGTCCAAAGAATCCAGCTACCGCAGCTATAATTCCTATTTGCTCTGTTTTTACTCCTGTAGCAGATACGTTTTGTTTTGCTTTAGAAGACTTATCTTGTGTTTGGTGTATTGCTTCACCCTGATAGACATTTTTAGCATCAACAGGCTGATCTTTGGCAGTTTCTTTTGCTGCATTCTTAGCTCTTAATTGATTGTGTTTTGCTTCTAACCTAGCATGAACTTCTTGATAGAGTTCCAAAAGACTCTCTTCGGCTTTGTATTTTGTTTCTTTAGCGGCAAGATCAGCTTTGGCTGATACAACTGCCTTACGAGCCTTAGAAAGCTGTTGAGGAGCTTGAGATAATTGTTTAGCTCTTTCTTGAACTTGTTTCAAGCGAATTTGAGAATCAATTAATTGCTTTCTTGCTTCAATTGTATTAGCTTTAGTTGAGTGCAAAGCAGCTCTTAAAGATTCAAGTTTTGAGCTTTCTGCAGCTAATTTTTCTCTTGCTAAATCTAAAGCCAATCTCTTAGGTTCTAACTCCGCTTCGTATCTTCTAGTTGCATTCTCAAGTGCTTGCTGTTTGTCAGCGGTGTTTCTTGCAGCAGCTGCTACACGATCTTGAGCGTTCAGTAGTTGATATTGAGCATTTGCTAAAACTTGCGCTTGGTCATTTGATTGTGACTGGAGATCATTTAGTTGACTGTTTAAAATACCAGCTCTTACTTCGCGATTTGTTTTTTCAACTTTTAAGGCAGCAATCTCATTTCTTAAAGTAGCATATTTTTCGTTTGTATTAGTCCGTGATTGGCGTGCACTAGCTAGCAAGTTTTCGTAATCAGCTAGACTCATCAAGGTTCCGTTTTGCAAGCGTTGGTTTAAGTTTCCTACTTGATGGAAACCAACTGTTGCAGTTCCGTTTGTTGAGCTATACTGATTAGGAACAGTATTATAAGATGCAGAAATTGCAGTTGCTTTATTGTCCAACATTTGCAAGTAATGACCAACTCTTGCGAATTCAGCAGCACCAATTTTCATATAAATATCATTGGCATCCAGCTGAGATTCGTCGGTTGGTAAATTATAGCGCGCAGCGATCTCTTGATACAATGCTTTTTCACTGTACCAAAAATCAACTGATGCCTTAGGTGTAAAGCTGATAGCCACATTTTCATTTTTTATATACTTAAACATGTGGCGACCGTTTTGCTCGAAAAAGGCTGATTGAATTTGACTGGCAACATTTGCATATGGATCAACATATAATGGAGGTAATCCTGCCTGTGCTCGATAGTTATTTATTGCTCGAATAACTTCTACAGCTTTTAAATTATTTTCAAGAGTCGCTGAGCTGGTAGAGTCGCTGCCAACTGTTAATCCATCTTCAGCTTGGGACCGTTTGTATAAAGCGAGTGCGTTAGCTGCAGCATCTCTAATTTCTTGAGTTGCTCCTTGGCTTTGCAAGTTTTGAAGGAGCTCTTGATAGGTATTAGCAGCTTGTGTTGTTGTTTCAGTTTGTGGGGTATTTGCCAATTCAGCTTCTTTTTGATTAATTGCAGTCTGAATCTGGTTGATTTCATTTTGGTTTGTTTGGATAGCCTGCTCAAGATTAGCTGTATTACTTGGTGAATTTGCAATGTTTTGCTGAACAGCTGCAAGATTAGCTTGTTTAGCTGCGAGTTCTTGATTCGCTTGTTCTTCTTCTGCTTTTGCCTGAGCTAGTTCTTGTTCTTCCCTAACGATAGGTGCTTTCGCTTCGTTATATTCTCTTTCAGCAACGTCTACCAAAGTTCGTTGTCCGACAACGACATTTTCCTGTTGTTGAACTGCTTGTTCTGAAGGAAGTTCTTGATTTTGCGAGTTGTCTAGTGAAGCTTGCTTTGCATTCACTTCTGCTTCAGCTTTATTTACTTCTGCTTTTGCTTCGGCCACAGCTTCTGGACTAGCTTCTTTGTTGATTTCTTTTGCTTGATTAAGCTGTGCTTGAGTGTTTTGGCTTGTCTCTTGAGCCTTTTCAAGTTCATCTTTAGCTTTTTCAACAACTTCTTTTTGGGCATCGACTTGTGCTTTCGCTAAATCTTTCTGAATCTCCGTCACTTCAAGATCATTTTGCTCTGATCGATGAGAAGGTTTTGTTAACTCATCAGCATTTACATGATTTCCTACAACTCCTGAAATCAAAGTAGTTGCTGCAATCCCCGTTGCAACAACAGATTTTCCTAATTTCTTTTCCATCTCTCTCCAAATCCTCCTAATTTTTATATTGATATTTATTCATACCATTTCGCTTGACTCATTCTATCATGTCTATGTGAAAAACAAAGATAAAATTCGTTTCGTTTTCATAGCTTTTTGATTACAATTTGATGACTATTTGCAAATGTAAGTTTTTTATAAAATAATCAAAAAATCAGACTAGTTGCCTGATTTTTGGGATATTTCTTATCATTTTTGGCGACCTTTGAGAACAGCTTCTATAATTGCCATTCTGACAAAGACTCCATTCGTCATCTGTTCAACAATACGTGATTTTGGTGCTTCAACTAAATGGTCAGCGATTTCTACATCTCGGTTAACTGGAGCTGGATGCATCAGAATAGCTGTGTCTTTCATACGGTCGTAACGCTCTTGAGTCAGCCCATGCAGTCTGTGGTAGTTTTCTTTAGAAAAGATAGACTCATAATCATGACGCTCGTGTTGAACACGCAAGAACATCATGACATCTACTTTGTCAATAACTTCATCGATCGTTACAAATTCACCATAGTGAGAGAATTCTTCACTTCTCCATTCTTCTGGTCCTGCAAAATAAAGCTCTGCTCCCAATCGTTTAAGAATCTGCATGTTAGATTTAGCTACACGTGAGTGATCTAAGTCACCAGCAATTGCAACTTTCAATCCTTCGAAGTGTCCAAATTCTTGGTAAATTGTCATTAAGTCTAGGAGACTTTGACTTGGGTGCTGACCTGAACCATCACCACCGTTGACGATGGATGTAGTAATGGTTGGGCTTTCCACTAGCTCTTTGTAGTAGTCTACTTCTGGGTGGCGAATGACACAAATGTCAACTCCGAGTGCAGACATGGTCAAAATAGTATCATACAAGGTTTCACCTTTGTTGACTGAACTGGTTTTCACATCGAAATCCAATAGGTCGCAACCCAATTTCAATTCTGCTACTTCAAAGGCCTTGTGGGTTCTTGTTGAAGGTTCGAAGAAAAGATTGGCCACGATATGTTGTTCGTCATAGTTGGCTTTTGCTCCATTTTTAAATTCAATTCCTCGTTTGATTAAGGCCATTACTTCTTCGTTTGACAAAGTTTCCATTGAGACAAGATTTTTAAGAGCGATTTGGTTAGATGACATGATAAGATCTCCTTTGTGATAATGATTTAGAGCTATATTCCAATTTTTTCTATAAGAGAAGATTGGAATAAATGTTGAACAGTTTTAAAAATCAGATGTCAGACCTAATTTTTAGGTTCTGGCAGGACAAGGTAGAGGACAATTCCCAAGATAGTTGACAAGGCTACGCCTGAGATTTGCAGACCCGACAGTTGCAAGGTCAGACCACCGATACCAGAAACCAATATGACACTGGCAATCAGTAGATTCTTTTTGTTATCAAAATTAGTCTGGGCTTCTATGAGAATTTTAAGTCCACTTGATGCGATTACACCGAAGAGGGCAATGGATATTCCACCTAGAACTGGACTCGGGATTGATTGTAACAAAGCGGAAACTTTTCCGACAAAACTCATGACGATGGCAAGAACTGCAGCACCAGCTATCACATAGACGCTGTAGATTTTATTGAGCGCCATGACTCCGATATTCTCTCCATAGCTAGTCACTGGCGGCGCTCCGAAAAGCCCTGCAATAATCTGAGCTAGCCCATCACCAGTCAAAGTTTTATCTAAGCCTGGATCTTTGAAGAAATCTTTTCCTGTCAAGCTATTTAATACCATGACGTGGCCAAAGTGTTCTGTCATGGTTACAAAGGCGATAGGTGCCATGGTTAAAATTGCACTAGGGTAAAATTTTACATCATAATCTAAGAAAGGAAGACTCATTGGCGGAAGATGAAACCATGATGCTTCACCAACTTTGGCAAAAGAGACAATCTCTTGTCCAGTTATAGCACCAAGAATTAAACTAAAGAAGTATCCAACTATCAAACCTAGTAAGACAGGAATGATACCGATAATCTTTTTACCATATATGTTAAAGAGAATGACTGCTAACAAGGTCACCATTCCAATAGTGAAATAAGTCAAATCATAAACCTTTTCACCATTAGCTCCTGTCTTATTCATAACGTCGCTAACAGCTGTGCCAGCTAAACTTAGACCGATTACCATGATAATTGGTCCTACAACTACAGGAGGTAGGATTTTATCAATCCAGGCGTTTCCAGCAAACTTAACAATCATGGCTACGATAAAGTAGACCAAACCACCTGTGATAGCTCCTTGTGCTACCGCTCCGATACCATCAGTTTTCATCAGTAATTGCATGGCTGCTATATAAGCAAAGCTGGATCCCATATAGGCTGGTATCTTATACTTGGTAACTGTGAGGTGTGCTAGGGTTCCCAGGCCACTTGAGAATAAGGCAACTGCTGGATCAATCCCTACTAAGATTGGGACTAGAACGGTCGCGCCAAACATAGCAAACAGATGCTGAAAGGATAAGCCTAAAAGTAAACCTGGTTTTGGCATATCGTGAACATCATACTTTACTTCTTGATTCATATAGATTACTATTCCCCTTTTATTAAGATACGATCTTGACCATCAGTTTCGGCCATTTCTACAATGATTTCTTCTGTTCTGCTAGTTGGAATATTTTTCCCAATATAGTCAGTTCTAATTGGCAGTTCCCGATGGCCTCGGTCAACTAAGACTGCTAGGCTAACACGTGAAGGTCTACCGTGGCTCACAAGATTGTCAATGGCTGCCCGGATGGTACGACCTGTGTAGAGAACATCGTCAATCAGAATCACTTGACGGTCAGTAATATCTACAGGAATCAAAGTCGTATCTTCTTCCTGACTCTTTTTGTCATCTCTAAAAGGTTTTGTATCAATTTCAGCTACTGGAATATCAATTTGTTCCAATTGTGCTAATCGTTTTTGGATACGATGAGCCAAGTGAACTCCACGAGTTTTAATTCCCGCCAAGACTACTTGGTTCAATTCTTTATTGCGTTCGATGATTTCATAAGTAATCCGTGTGATCGCACGGTTCATTGTAATATCATCAACAACTTCTTTTGTTTTCATGAATACCCCCTAAACCAATAAAAAAGTCTCCTTTTTCAAGGAGACTACAGAATAATTTGCTGGGTGTGCAAACAAGACGCACCTGTATATGCTCAACCCAATTTCTACTTGCTCCTTGTCTACCTCTCTGGATAGAATTAAAGGATTATTTAATTGTTAATACTTTATCACAATTTCCAAACAATTTCAAGAATTAAATTCAAATTTTAAACAAAAAATAGATTGTTTATCCAAGAACTCCTTCTTTTTCTCGTTTTTTATGTATGTCTCTTTTTTCTCAGCGGTTAGAGACTCCTTCTTATCAATGATTGGCAAAGACTTTTCATCTTCCGCTTCATATCTTGGCGTGGCTTTAGAAGGTGCTTCTTCTTTAAGTCCATCAGCTTTTTTTCTTTAGCTTCCTTGTTATTGCAATGTCCCCCCTGAACATCAGGGAAATGCTGCGCGATTGCTTTTGGAATTTTATTTGATTCAAGCTCTGCTTTGGGGATATGATTGTCGCTGACATTGATAAAAGTCACAGTCTTATTTGGTTCCTGAGCGCTAAAGTTATGATTTTATTCTTGTCCATATCCAAATTTTCTAAAGAAGTAAATTGATTAATTCAATCCAGTTTTTAGCTCATTCTCACCTAAGTTTAAATTCTTCAAGAATGGCTGATAGTGACTAGAAACCAAAATAAAGCAAAAAAAGAAGCAGGATACTTTCCCACTTCTTCTTTGATTTTAATTTTATATATTTGAATGGTTATTTATTATGGCTATTCAAGGACAGAATAAGCTTGGATAGTTGCATTTCTCAAGCTTAACCGTATGAGATTACTTTTCCGACTTCCAGACTGTCAAATGACAATCTGGAACTGAAAACTCCAGCTCTATATCGCCTCTGTAGTGAAACTGCGGCTTTCAAGCACCTTTAGCATGGCATCGGCCGTGTCCAAGGCTGTGAAAAGTGGAACTCCATGCTCAATAGCTGAGCTACGAATAATTTGACCATGCTTATCTGCTGTTCGTTTCGTTCCGACTGTGTTGATAATAGCCTGAATCTTGCCCTTGCGGATATAGGTTGGGATGTCCTTGTTATCATCACTGCCGATTTTTTCCACCAGACGGACGTGTAGGCCGTGATTTTCAAAATAAGAGGCTGTTCCCTTGGTTGCCCAAATACCATAGCCAATATTGGCAAAACGTTGAGCCAGCTGCAAGGCTTCTTCCTTGCTATCGTCTGCGATAGTAAAGACAACATTGCCAAAGTTTGGCAAATGGAGATAGGAAGCCTCAAAAGCCTTGTAGAGTGCTTTTTCGAGCGTTCGGTCACTACCCATGACTTCGCCGGTAGACTTCATTTCAGGTCCCAAGAGACTGTCAACCTTTGCTAGCTTGGTAAAGGAGAAGACCGGCGCCTTGATATGAACCATGGAACTTTCTGGATGAAGACCGTCTTCATAGCCCAGCTCTGTCAAAGTTTCCCCAAGAATCAAACGAGTCGCCACTTGCGCCATAGGAATATCGGTCACCTTGGACAAGAAAGGAACGGTCCGGCTGGCCCGTGGATTGACCTCAATGACATAGACCTGCTCATCTTTGATGACGAACTGAATGTTCATCATGCCGATACAGTTCAGTCCTAGAGCCAAACGCTTGGTATAGTCTGCAATGGTATCCTTGACTTTCTGCGATAGGGTTTGTGGCGGATAGGCCGCCATGGAATCTCCTGAGTGAACCCCTGCCCGCTCGATATGCTCCATAATCCCTGGAATCAAGACCAGCCGGCCATCAGAAATGGCATCTACTTCGCACTCATCCCCGACAATGTAAGAATCAACCAAAACCGGATGATCTGGACTGGCCTTAACCGCTGTCCGCATATAAGAACGCAAATCAGCTTCGTTTTCTACGATTTCCATGGCACGGCCACCCAAGACATATGAAGGACGCACCAGAACGGGGAAGCCGATCTTACGAGCAGCCTCTACTGCTTCCTCTTCATTAGTAGCCGTCTGACCTGGTGGCTGCGGAATATCCAGCTCCTTCAGTGCCTGCTCGAATAAGTCTCGGTCCTCAGCTCGATCCAAGTCCGCCACTTGGGTACCTAAAATCTTAACACCAGCCTTGGATAGTGGCTCTGCCAGATTAATGGCCGTCTGTCCGCCAAACTGAACGATAACCCCTTTAGGTTGTTCCAGCTCAATGACATTCATGACATCTTCAAAGGTCAGCGGCTCAAAGTAGAGCTTGTCAGATACAGAAAAGTCAGTCGATACAGTCTCTGGATTGCTGTTCATGATAATTGCTTCGTAGCCAGCTGCCTGAATAGCCTTTACAGAATGAACGGTCGCATAGTCAAACTCGACTCCTTGCCCGATTCGGATAGGACCAGAGCCCAACACGAGGACAGATTCCTTGCTGGATTCGACAGATTCATTTTCAAAGCCATAGGTGGAGTAGAAATAAGGCGTCGCAGACTCGAACTCAGCTGCACAGGTATCCACCATCTTGTAAACCGGCACAATCTTCTGCTCCTGTCGGATGAGACGTACCTGCTCGGCTGTCATATCCCACAAGTCAGCAATCTTAGTATCCGCAAAGCCATTTTGCTTGGCTTTTTTAAGCACAGAGCTATCTCCAATATGACTGGCCAGCTCCTGCTCAATTTCGTAAATATGGAGCAGCTTATCCAGGAAAAAGACATCAATTTTGGTCAGCTCCGCAATTTCATCCGGACTGTAACCACGGCGAATAGCCTCTGAGATATAGAAAATCCGGTCGTCTTGCGCCTTGACAATCTTCCTCATCAGCTCATCATCGCTTACTTGACTGAGAGCAGGCAACTCGTTGTGGTCCACACCAACTTCTAAAGAACGGCAGGCCTTGAGCAGACTTTCTTCAATATTGCGGCCAATAGCCATGACTTCGCCTGTCGCCTTCATTTGGGTTCCCAGACGGCGCTCACCCTGCTCAAATTTATCAAATGGAAAGCGTGGAATCTTAGCGACCACATAGTCCAGAGCCGGCTCAAACATAGCATAGGTAGAGCCTGTCACCGGATTGATGATTTCATCCAATGTGAGCCCGACTGCGATTTTAGCTGCCAACTTGGCAATCGGATAGCCTGTCGCCTTAGAGGCAAGGGCTGACGAGCGGGAAACCCGCGGATTGACCTCAATGACATAGTACTTAAAGCTATGCGGGTCCAGAGCCAGCTGCACATTACAGCCACCCTCAATCTTCAGTGCTCGAATAATCTTGAGACTGGCATCCCGCAGCATCTGGTATTCATAGTCTGAAATAGTCTGACTTGGTGCAAAGACGATAGAATCCCCTGTGTGGATGCCGACGGGGTCAAAGTTTTCCATGTTACATACGACTAGCGCATTGTCGGCGCCATCCCGCATGACTTCGTATTCAATTTCCTTAAAGCCTGCTATGGAGCGCTCAATCAGACACTGAGTCACTGGAGAGAGTTTGAGGCCGTTTTCTGCGATTTCCTGCAGCTCTTCTTCATTGCTACAGATACCACCGCCAGTTCCTCCTAGTGTAAATGCCGGGCGGACAATGACTGGATAGCCGATACCAGCCGCAAATTCCAGCGCTTCATCAACTGTATTGACAATTTCTGACTCAGGGATGGGCTGGCCTAGCTCTTCCATCAGCTGCTTGAAAAGGTCTCGGTCTTCCGCTTGGTCAATGGCCGATAACTTGGTTCCCAAGAGTTCCACTCCCAGCTCTTCTAAAAGCCCTGACTTGGATAATTCCATGGCCATATTGAGTCCAGTCTGACCGCCCAGAGTAGGCAGCAGAGCATCTGGCCGCTCCTTACGCAAAATCCGCGCAACAAACTCCAGCGTGATAGGCTCGATATAAACTCGGTCTGCAATTTCCTTGTCCGTCATGATGGTCGCTGGGTTAGAATTGACCAAAACAACACTGTAGCCCTCTTCTTTTAAGGACAGGCAAGCCTGAGTCCCAGCATAGTCAAACTCCGCGGCCTGTCCGATAACGATAGGACCAGAACCGATGACCATAATTTTCTGAATATCTTTACGTTTTGGCATAGTGTACCTCTCAATCTTGCTTCCTAGTATGCCTGATAGGCATCCATCATTTCCATAAATTCATCAAAGAGATAATCTGCGTCATGCGGTCCCGGCGCAGCATCTGGGTGGAACTGTACAGAAAAGGCAGGATAATCCCGATGGCGCACACCTTCGACAGACTTATCATTGATTTCTTCATGGGTCACAATCAGGCATTCTGGCAACCCGTCACGACTGACTGCATAGCCGTGATTTTGACTGGTAAAGTCAACTCGGCCTGTCGCAATTTCACGAACCGCGTGATTGAAGCCACGGTGGCCAAACTTCATCTTATGCGTCTTTGCACCGTTTGCCATGGAGAAGAGCTGATGTCCCATACAGATTCCAAAAATTGGAATCTTGCCTTGAACACCGCGAATCATGTCCAAAGCCTCCGGTACATCTTCTGGATTTCCAGGTCCATTTGACAACATAACCCCGTCAGGATTAAGCTGGAGAATTTCCTCAGCGCTGGTATTATAAGGTACCACTGTCACGCTGCAATTGCGTTTGGCTAACTCCCGCAGGATAGAATGCTTGAGACCAAAGTCCACCAATACCACGTTTCTACCAGTTCCCGGAGCTGGATAAGACTGCTTGGTAGAAACCTGCTTAATGTTATCAGTTGGCAGAACTATAGACTGAAGCTGGTCTTGTAAACGCTCAATACTACCATTCGCATTGGCAATGGTTGCCCGCATAGTTCCATGTTGGCGTATAATCTTAGTTAGTGCCCTTGTATCAATCCCTGATATTCCTGGTATCTTCTTGATTTTGAGGAACTCATCCAAAGACAATTGCTGACGCCAATTGCTAGCACGTCGTGCATACTCATAGACCACAACTCCCTTACAGGTCGGCAGAATAGATTCATAGTCGTCCCGATTGACACCATAATTTCCAACCAAGGGATAAGTAAAGGTCAAAATCTGACCGTTATAAGACTGATCCGTAATTGATTCCTGATAGCCTGTCATGCCCGTGTTAAAGACGATTTCGCCTGTTACGAAAAGATCCGCCCCAAAAGCTTCCCCTTCGAAAATCATTCCATTTTCTAATATTAAAAGTCTCTTTGCCATTGTTCCCTCCTGTCTAAGATGCAGACCACCTATGACCATCCACATAAGAAATATAATAATAGGGAGTAGGATTGCTTCGCATAGCTTCACCCACTCCCGGCTCACTGTCCGAGATTATTGTCGTCCTTTCAGAACTGCTTCAATAATAGCCATTCTAACAAAGACACTGAGTCAGTCGCTTCTGAATGCGATAAACCAAGTGAACCCCACGGGTCTTAATGCCAGCCAAAATAACTTGGTTTAGGTCCTTGCTGCGCTCAATGATTTCATAGATAATCTGCGTAATCGCACGATTCATGGTGATGTCATAAACTACTTCTTTTGTTTTCATTCATTCCTCCTCAAACAACAGAAAAAGCCTCCTCATACAAGGAGACCTCAGAAAAATCTAATCAGGCAAGCTAAAACAAGACGCACTTGCTTACACTCCACCTATCTTTTTACTTGCTCCTTGTCTATCTCTCTGGATAGAATTAAAGGATTATTTAATTGTTAATACTCTATCACAAATTAAAAACTAATTCAAGAGAAAAATGTATTTTTATGCATAGGTAATCACAAAATTGTGTTTAATTTATCATTTGTCTCTTTTTAAGAAGCTTTCTTCTTTGAAAAAGAGAACGATTTTACACCGTAAAAGATAAATCCAAAGACCAGATAGGCTACAAAGATGATTAAGCACATCTTGATGACATAGGGCCATTTGTGTTTAAAGACATTTAGAAAAAAGTAAGGAAACGGATTGTCCTTGGATCTTGGAATATCAATCTTGAGAACAAAACCGTTAATCAGTGAAAAAATCATGTAAATCAAAGGGACGCTTGTCCAAGAAATAGGATCAAACCAACGGTATTGACGGGCTTTGTCAAAAACTAAAGTATCCAAAAGAAAAGCAAGTGGAACTATATAATGACAAAGAAAATTCTCTAGACGATAAAAGTCTGTCGCAATTGGGGCAAGCAAAAGGTGGTAAACCACGCAAGTAATCATGATGGACATGGTCACACCGCCCTTGACTCTAAGTACTCCCGCTGACTGCCATTTATCATCTGTTCTTGTCATGAGATAGATAAGGTAGCCAGTAAAAAGCAAAACTAAAAGATTTGACAAGACTGTATAATACATGAGCATACCCCAGCCATATTTGGAAATTTCAAGATATACTCCAAGAAAGCTTAGAAAAAAGAGTATGATACGATATGCAAAAATCAATCTACGATTCATACTTACCTCAGATTTTCTTTACAAACTCTGACTTGAGCTTCATAGCGCCGAAGCCGTCAATCTTACAGTCGATATTGTGGTCGCCTTCTACAATGCGGATATTTTTCACGCGTGTACCTTGTTTGAGATCTTTAGGTGCACCTTTGACTTTCAAGTCCTTGATTAGGGTAACAGTGTCACCATCAGCCAACTTATTGCCATTGGCATCGATAGCTACCACTCCTTCTTCTACCTCTTGAACTTCAGCTGGGTTCCATTCATAAGCACATTCTGGGCAAATTAAAAGTGCACCATCTTCATAGACATATTCTGAGTTACATTTTGGACAATTTGGTAAAGTGTTCATTATTTTCTCCCTTTTAAAATATACTGATTTATTATACTCTATTCTGCGACTTTTGACAAACTGGTTAGGATTTTTTTCCTAATTCCTGTGTCCTCTTGTAGGCAGCTTGAACAGCATCCATGACCGTTCCTCGAAAGGCATTTTCTTCCAGACTAGCTACCCCGGCGATGGTCGAACCTGCCGGACTGCAGACATGGTCTTTGAGCTGGGCAGGATGTTGCCCACTGACCTGACTTAGCTTTGCAGCGCCTAAAAGAGTCTGGTTGGCAAGCTCAAGCGATATATCGCGACTGAGCCCCGCTCGAACACCAGCATCCGCTAAAGCTTCTATAAAGAGATAAACGAAGGCTGGTCCACAGCCAGCAAGAGCAGTCGCTGCATCCAACTGTTTTTCCTCTAGTCTGACCAAAAGACCAGCAGAAGACAGAAGCTCACGCAACAAATCTTCGTCTACTTGATTCGCCTGGTGAGATAAGCTATAGGTAATAACACCCTCACCTACGGCTACTGGTGTATTAGGCATGATCCGAATCCAACGATGGTGGCTAGGTGTTAATTTCTCTAATAGCACCAAAGGCAAACCAGCAGCCATCGAAACCAGCAGAAGAGAATCTCGTTTTTCTATAATTTCCTGATATTCAGCTAGCAAGTCAGCAAATTGAGCTGGTTTGATGCCAAGGAAAATCACTTCTGCCTGAGCAAAAACTTCTGCATTACTGACAGGCTGGCCACCAAGTTCCGCAGCAATCTTTTCAGCCTTGTCACGACTGCGATTAGCCAGGAGTAATTCACTTCTATATCTTTCATCTTGGGCAACCAGGCGAGCTAAACTGCCTCCCATATTTCCCAGACCGATAAATCCAATTTTCATCTTTATTTCCTCACTTGACCATCCCCTTGAATGACATACTTATAGCTGGTCAACTCTTTCAGCCCCATAGGACCTCTGGCATGCAGTTTTTGAGTAGAAATCCCCATTTCGCAGCCAAGGCCAAATTGACCGCCATCTGTAAAGCGGGTTGAAGCATTGACATAAACGGCCGCACTATCCACCTGCTCTGAGAAGTAAGCTGCCACTGCATCGTTCTCCGTCACAATAGCATCCGAGTGATGGGTGCTGTGAGTCTCAATATGCTCCACCGCTTTTTCCAGCGAGGAAACTAACTTGACCGCTAAGATATAGTCCAAAAATTCGGTATCAAAATCTTCCGATTTAGCTTGTGTTCCCGAGATATACTGAACTGCTTTCTCATCCAAACGTAATTCAACAGACTCTTCTTGCGCAGCATCTCGATCTGTCACCAAAATCTTTTGTAAACGTGGTAAAAATGCTGCAGCAATCTCTTCATGAACCAGCAGTACCTCCATGGCATTGCAGACAGAAGGGCGACTGGTCTTGGCATTCTCAATAATCGCCAAAGCCTTGTCTTGATCAGCATCCTTATCTACATAGACATGGACAATTCCAGTACCTGTCTCAATAACCGGCACAGTTGCATTTTCCACAACCGCCTGAATCAGTCCGGCACCTCCACGAGGAATGAGCAAATCCAGATATCCCTTGGCCTTCATCATAGCTTGAGCTGAAGCTCGGCTGGTATCAGAAACCAACTGAATACAATCCGGCGAAATCTTGGTCTGAGCCAAGCCTTCTTTCAAAGCTGTAACAATAGCTAGCGCTGTCTGATAAGCATCCTTGCCGCTTCTGAGGACGACTGCACTGCCACTCTTTAGGGCAAGAGCTGCAGCGTCAGAGGTGACGTTAGGCCGGCTTTCGTAGATAATCCCAATCACGCCCATAGCCACCCGCTTTTTACTGATGACAAGACCGTTCTCAAGCTCGGTTTTTTCCAAGACTTGCCCTACAGGATCCTCCAAGTCAATCAACTGGCGAATGCCCTCAGCCATGGCAGCAATGCGATCCTCGTCCAGATAGAGGCGGTCCAGCATCACATCTGAAATCTTACCTTTAGCTGTGGTCATATCCAATTCATTGGCTGCTAAAATATCCGCACGAGAAAGCCAGAGCTGACTTGACATTTCTTCCAAAGCATGGTTTTTCTCAGCCGTTGTGGCCGTATTGATTGTCTTCTTGACTTTCTGAACCTTTTCAAAAATCGCTTGTGTTGAGGTCATCGCTTCTCCCTTCCTTGTCTTCTAAAATTCTGCAAATAAATCATTCAACTCCGGTGTCAAAGAGATCCAGTCATCCCGATGAATCACAACACCTTTAGGTTTATTGGACTTGAGCATATCTTTAAGAGCTGACTTGCCAAAACGCACGCGCCCTTTACCAAGAATAGCACCGCTGCCTTCTTCATAAACGGTCACCGTATCTTGATAGGCAAAGCTCCCCGATACAGATACAAGTCCGGATACCAACAAACTTTTTCCATTATTTCTGAGAGCGTCAGCTGCTCCTTGGTCTACATAGATTTCCCCTTGGCTTTTAGCATAGAAAGCAAGCCATTGCTTCTGCGTTTTTAGACCTTTTTCCTGGGCCAAAAAGAGACTGCCATCCTTGGTCTTCTCCGCAGCTTCCAGCAGAGCATCAGTCTTGAGTGAAGAGCAGATATAGACCGGAACGCCAGACATGGTCGCAAGAGTTGCTGCTTTTATCTTTGTCAGCATACCACCAGTCCCGTTGCTCGTTCCTGCACCGCCCGCCATATCAATCAGCTCAGAGCTAATCTTCTCAATCTTTTCCAGTCGACGAGCATCTGGATTGATAGAGGGATTGGCCGTGTAGAGTCCATCGACATCTGTCAAGAGCACTAGGAGGTCCGCCTGAACCATGGCTGCCACCTGCGCACTCAGTGTATCATTATCCCCGACCTTGAGCTCCTCAATGGCCACCGAGTCATTTTCATTGATGATAGGAATTGCACCGCGATTTAGCAAGACAGACAAGGCTTGATGGGCATTTTTGTAACGACGCTTATCCGCAAAATCATCCTGGGTCAAAAGAATCTGAGCAGAAATGATTTGCTTCAAAAGAAGATTGGTTGTATATTCCTCCAAAAGCAAACCCTGTCCTACCGCAGCTGAAGCCTGTTTATCCGCCACTTTGGTCGGACGCTTTTTAAAGCCCAGAGAAGAAAAACCTGCCGCAATAGCTCCTGATGAGACCAAGATCAACTCATGTCCCGCCTCATGCAAAAGAGCCAACTGCCGAGTAATTTCCTTTACTTTGGCGCGTGACAGACTGCCATCTGCGTTGGTTAATGACGAAGTCCCCACCTTAAATACGATTCGCTTTGCTTTCATTTCCTTTTCCTTCACTGCTAGATTGTCTTATTATACCATGATTTACGGAAAATAAAAACGACCGTGATTGAAGCGGTCGAGGGGTTGAAGGACGTTATTTTACTTGAACGGTATACAGCGAGCATTAAATAACTGTTCGTCGATTTTAAAGCTATCTTTGATAAAATAGCTTCAACTAACTAAAATCTTTTCTATAAAGGACGTAAAAAACTGCGACCAATCGATCACAGTTTTGAACGAATCTTTTGAACATTTCTTAATGGAATTGCATGCCACCATCAACGATAATAGTTTGACCAGTAATGTAGTCTGAATCTGGCCCTGCTAGGAAGCTAACAGCTGCTGCAACATCTTCTGGTTCAGAGAGACGTTTCAGCGTGATATCTTTAGCGAATGTTTGCATGCCCCACTCATCATCTTTGCCAGCATTTTTACCCACTTCATGAGCGATATCAAACATCATTGGTGTCTTCACGATACCTGGGGCATAAGCATTAACTGTAATTCCAGAGTCGGCTAAATCACGCGCTAATGTTTGAGTGATTCCACGAACCGCAAATTTCGTACCACCATAGACTGTCAAATTAGGATTTCCCACAACACCCGCCTGAGATGTAGCATTAATAATCTTACCACCATGACCAAGAGCCTTAAATTGTGCTTGAGCTGCTTGAGATCCCCAAATGACACCACCTACGTTAATGGCAAAAGTACGTGTAAATTGTTCTTCTGTGATAGTATCAAGTGGTGTTGTTGGTGCTACACCAGCATTATTGACAACAACATTTAAATCCCCAAAATGATCAACGACTTTTTGGAAGGCGGCAGCTACCTCTGCTTGTTTAGACACATCTGCAACTACAGCAAAGGTCTTAGTAGCAGACAACTCTGCAACAGCCTTTTCAACAGTTTCCGCATTATAGTCCAATAGTCCGACTTTAAATCCATCTTGAACCAAGCGCTTTGCAATCGCAAAACCAATCCCTTGACCTGCACCTGTAACAATAGCAACTTTTGACATATGATTCCTCCTTGGTATCCATGATACCGCGACACGTTCATAGCTGAACAGCAAAGGGTTTACAAGTTAGTTATGGCAAAAAATTTCATTATGAAACTTCTGTCAGAGCTATGCTACGATTATACAACTATGTGAAAACCGTGTCAAACTTTTGCAGTTTTATAGATTATTGATAAATCCTATGATGGATCTTGTGGAGGGTAAATTAGGTGCTTGTAGTATTACTTTAATTTTTTTGGTTATGAAATTTGGGGATAAAGCACAGTTCCGGTATGTCATAACTAAACTATCTTGATTAGGCTTGATTGAGCTAAACTCCAATTGATAGATATTCGGGTGATAGGGAAATTTAACTTGGCACATGATTAATTCTCCTCTTTAATATAAAAAAACAGCCTCAAGGCAGCTTCAAAAGTTCCTAGGGACTGTTTTATATTTTAATAATGAATGAATCTGATTATTCTTGACGTAGCTTTTTCAAGGTTTCTTGGAAAATAGCTGGCACTTCAGCTGTAAATTCCAGCACTTCACCAGTTCGAGGATGGGTAAAGCCCAGCGTTCGCGCGTGCAAAAATTGGCCGTGTCCTTTTAACGTCTTACGTGGTCCATATACCTCATCTCCTGCTACAGGGTGTCCGATGTAGGCCATGTGAACGCGGATTTGATGAGTTCGTCCTGTTTCTAACTGAAGCTCAACCAAGCTATAGTCACCAAAACGTTCCAAGACTTGGAAACGCGTCAGAGCTGGCTTGCCTTTGGCCGTCACAGCCTGCTTCTTGCGGTCTTTTTCACTACGGCCAATCGGAGCCTCAATCACTCCGCGGTCATTAGGTAGATTTCCATGAACAATAGCCCAATACTTGCGTAAGGATTTCTTATCCTTTAATTCATCAGCTAAAGCAACATGGGCTTGGTCATTTTTTGCAATCATGAGAAGCCCTGAAGTATCCTTGTCGATCCGATGGACAATCCCGGGCCGGAGAACACCATTGATGCCAGACAGGTCTTTGATGTGATACATAAGAGCGTTGACTAGCGTACCGCTTGTATGACCTGCAGAAGGATGAACTACCATTCCCTGAGGTTTATTGACAACTGCCACGTCCTCATCTTGATAGACGATTTCTAATGGAATATCCTCAGGAACATACTCAACTTCCTCAACCTCTGGTAGTTCGTAAGAGATGACATCACCTTCTTTGACAGTGTACTTAGCTTTTTTTACCAAGCCATTCACTAAAATCTTGCCTGTCTTAATTTGCTCGTTAGCTAGGCTTCTTGACAAATCAGTTAAATCAGCAACGGCTTTATCTAAACGCGCCCCAGCCTGCTCAACTTTAACTTCCATTAGTTTCTTCCTTTATGATGACTAGGAGCATGATTAAAACTCCAAAAGTTAGATAGGTATCCGCAACATTAAAGACTGCAAAATTGATAAAATCAACTTGGAACATATCGACAACAAATCCTTGGCGCAAACGATCAATAAAATTACCTAAACCACCTGCAATAATCAAGGTCAATCCACTGATAAGCCAAAATGAACCTTTTATATTTTTTATCAAATACCAGATCGCTCCACCAATCACAAGGAGTGTGATAATTGTAAAAAGCCACTGCTGATTCTCTAAAATAGAAAAAGCAGCTCCTGTGTTTTGGAGATATGTTAGGCTCATGATTGAAGGAATGAATCCCTTAACCTCACCTAATTTAATATTAGAGACAATAGCCCACTTAACCAACTGATCTAAAACAATAAGCAAGACAATCGTAAGGGGAATTATTATTTTTCTTCTCATACTTTTCTCTTCTTCTCAAAATATTCTTTCATAACAGCTACAAACGCCTCTCCAACTTGAGATAGTTCAACCTCAGAACGTTTGACATAAACCATTTTATTATCTAGAGCATCCTTGACTGGAATCACTGTAATGCCATTCACACTATTACTATCCAAGAAACCTGATCCAGTCGCATAAGCATCCGTTCTTTCTAAAATACCATTCAATGTAGCTCGGTCTGTCACATTAAACATCTGGGAACTAGCACTGGTATCGACCAAGTTTTCAGAATAATAGAGATACTCATCTTTTTCTTGAGTAAATCGAACGGTAGGTAGGTCAGTCAAATCATCCATAATCAATTCTTTTTTATTGGTCAGCGGATGATCCTCCCTTAGATAGATATGCGTCTGGAAAGGAATGAGTTCAATAACCTCTAAACCAAGCTTGTCTATCTTTTGCATAATTCCCTTAGTGTTCTGATTGTTAAGATAGATGATTCCAATCTCACTATGACCTTGGGCTATTTCATCTAGAATCTGGACAGTAGTCGATTCAAATATCCGAAAATTCTTATATGCTGGATATAACTTTGAAAACTCTGTGATAAGAGGGGGTAAGAAATCATAGTGCTGACTAGCAATAGAAAACTCATCTTTTTCTTCCTCAGGATTAGCATACTGATTTTGGAAAATATCAAATCCCTTTACCAATTCCTGAGCCCGTTCATAGAACTCCATTCCTCGACGAGTTAAAAAGGTCCCACTACTAGTTCTCCGAAAAATCTTAAAACCAAGCTCTTTTTCTAAATCTCTCACGGAAATGGAAAGACTTGGTTGGCTGACATACATTTTTTCTGCCGCTTCTCGAAAAGTTCCACTATTTGCAATAGCAACCACGTATCGTAATTGTTGAATATTCATTTTATCTTCCTCATGTAAAGTATTGATATTATACCATAAATTCGCTCTTTCATAAAGAAATGGAGGGTCTCTAAACTAGAGATCCTCTTTTACACTATTCTGATAATGCAAATATGTCTTTTAAATACAGGAAAGTTACTCTTAGAACAACAACTAAAGCGATTAGCACTTCACATACATAAATAATTTGTCCAGTAATTCCTATATTATAATGCAATAAGAAAGTTTTTAGGGCTGTTGCTGAAATCACTAAAGGAAAAGTAAAGGCGGAAAATCCTGCAGAAAAAGGTCTTCTCAAAAGACTTGGAAGTTGATATAGGATAAAGAAATAAAGTATCTGCCCAAAAACGATAAGGAATAAGAGCAAAAGATTGTTTGGATTTGGGAAACTAGCTATATAAGCCGCTGTTATCAATGAAACCGGAGCGCAAAACGTCGTCATATTCGGCAGAATCGCTTCTGTTAGTCCAATCTTAAAAGTCTTATAAAAAACAATTGGCAAAACTAGAATGGTAGCAAGAAGACAATACCAAAAGATTATCTGCCCAAGAAAGAATTGATCAGAAACAAAGATTGTCAAAGGAGCTACGCCAATTCCTACAAAGAGAACAGTCCAAGAAGGATAAACATTTTCCCACTTGAAAGGAATAAGAAACGAAAAGAAATAATAAATCATCAAAAAGACTAAGCCGATAAAACTAATCCACCACAGAATTCGAGCCAAGAACATGGTCCAAGATCCCCAAAATGTCCAGCTTGCCAGATAACTTGAAATCAACATCCCTTGCATGAAGAAAGTCGGAAAGACAGATGCAATGAGAGGATCTCTTAACTGTTTTCTAACCAGTTTTTTATATGAGACCATACCAAATATCAAATGAATTAAAAAGAAAACTGCTAGCCCAGCAAAGAAATACCGTAAAATCTGACTCAAACTTCCGATCAAGTTTCCAATGGCTAACAAACCTAATACTAGACCAGATTGGACCAACAAGGGTTCTCTTCTCTTTATCTTCATAATTTCTTCTCCAAAATGGCTAAAGTTAAACTAACCATGACTTTTTTATAAATTATCTTTTCTTTCCAGGTAAACTATTTCCGACTTTTTCTCAAAACCCAACCTTTGATATAATCTCAAGGCACCAGTGTTTACAACTTCAACAACTATTTGACAAAGTCGCCCATTGATTTTGTGTAAATCGTTTAGAATATATTTGACTAGATAGGACCCTAATCCTTGGCCTTGATACCCTTTTTCCACTGCCAAACCAAATAAGTAATTGGTTCCTAAGCTGACATCTACCGAACAAGATGCACGAACTCGTCCATCCTTACGTAAGACATATAAGCGACAAGTTTCATCAAGTACAGCCTCTCTGGCATACTTTTCTGCACAAGTCAATGTAGTACCAAACTCTTGCGATTGAAAATTTGCGATATCACTAATTAAACTTAGGTCTGCTAAAGCAACTTCTATATCTGAAACATCATCCAAATAGAATTGACGAGAATCTTGTTCCAGCCAAATCTCATTCTCATCTATGTTAGCAGAATATTTATTCCAAAAATCTGGATATCGATCTAAAAAATTCGTTTCTGAAATATAATGGATATTAATAAGCTGATAACGCTTAACAGTCTTCTTAAATTCATTTACTAGTGCCTTAGCTATGCCTTGACAGCGATAAGCAGGAGCAACATAAATAGACACTTCTGCTTCATGTGGTTCATCAGCATATATTGATAGAAAGCCAACCAAAGCCTCGTCTACAAACGCTAAGATAAAAGCAGGCATGTTGGGATTGTCATTATAATTGCTGTCTAAATATGGAATTCTATATGTCTGATCTACTTGGTTACATTCTTTTACTATCGAAAACGCATCATTCTTTTCTTTGTCAGACAATTGAATTCTTACTTGTATATTCATCTTACACTCCTAAATTGTTATGGACATTATACCACATAATACAATTTTACTCTCCATAAAAACAAAAAAGAAACAGGAAATTTCCTGCTTCACTTTATTTTGATTTGATATAGTTAATACCGTCTGCCTTAGGAGCAACAGCTTTTCCGAAGAAGACTGCTAGGACAAGAATTGTCAAAACGTAAGGCGCAATCTGCAAGTAAACCGCTGGAACATGAGATAGGAATGGCAATTGACTTCCGATAACTGCCAAACTTTGAGATAACCCAAAGAAGAGACTTGAAAGCATTGCTCCAATTGGATCCCATTTACCAAAGATCATAGCCGCTAAAGCAATGAAACCTGGTCCAATAATTGTTGTTGCAGCAAAGTTAACTGAGATCGATTGTGCGTAGATCGCTCCGCCGACACCACCGAGGAATCCAGAAATTATTACTCCCCAATAGCGCATCAGGTAAACATTAATTCCTAGTGTATCAGCAGCTTGTGGATGTTCACCAACAGAGCGAAGACGAAGACCAAATTTCGTCTTAAACATGATGAACCAAGCGACAAAGGCAAAACCTACAGCCAAGTAACCCATCAGACTAGTGTGCTTGAAGAAGATATCTCCAATCACAGGAATATCAGACAAGATTGGGAAATTAAATTTACCAAAGGAAACTCGAATGTTATCAGTTTGACCTTTTCCGTAAAGAGCTTTTACTAAGAAAATTGCCAAGGCAGGGGCCATCAAGTTCAAAACTGTACCACTGACAACATGGTCTGCACGGAAGTTGATAGTAGCAACTGCATGGATAAGCGAGAAAATAAGACCGACTACTCCTCCAACTAAAAGGGCAAACCAAGGTGTTAAACTACCGAAAGTACTTTCAAACGTAAGGTTGAAAACAACACCTGAGAAAGCACCCATTACCATGATACCTTCAAGTCCCACGTTAACAACACCTGAATGTTCAGAGAAGGCACCACCGATACTAGTGAAAACCAAAGGAGCTGCATAAATAAGCATTGACGACACTAACAAATTTAGCATTGAGACAAAATTCATCTTATTTACCTCCCTTTTCTTGTTTGCGTGGTTTGATGAAACGTTCAATAATGTAATAAACACTTACAAAGAAGATGATAGCTGCTGTTACGATGCTGACCAATTCTGAAGGAATGGTTGCAACATTCATACCTGGAGCTCCAACTTGAAGTACTGCAAATAGGAAGGCTGCAAAAGGAATTCCTACAGGAGAATTACTTGCAAGAAGACTAACTGCCATACCGTTGAAACCAACACTTAATGAGCTACCTTGAACGTATACGTTTTGGAATGTACCAAGTCCTTCTACTACTCCTCCGACACCAGCAAGGGCACCAGAAATGATCATTGAAAGGATAATTGTACGTTTTGCTGACATACCAGCATACTCACTTGCATGTGGATTGATACCAACTGAACGAATTTCAAAACCAAGTGTCGTTTTCTTAAGAAGGAACCATACAAGAACAACTGCAATAATTGCAAAGAAGATTCCGATGTTCATCCGCGAATTATTGGTCAAAGCACGTAACCACTCTGTCTGATAGGTAGCATTAGGACCTACAGTGATACTAGAATCCACACTCTGCATGACAGATTTCGGGAAACTATGGATAAAGGCATTACCAACATATAGAACGATATAGTTCATCATGATCGTTACGATGACCTCTGATGTTCCAAGGTAAGCACGTAAAATACCAGGAATCGCACCAATAATACCACCCGCTACAATACCAAGGAATACAGTCATGATGAGCATAAGTGGACGCGGTAAATTTGGAAATGATAGGGCGAACCAACCGGCAGTAATCCATCCTGCCAAAGCTTGCCCAGGTAAACCAACGTTGAAGAAGCCAGCTCGACTAGCCACTGCAAAACCAAGGGCAATTAAGATCAACGGTCCCATTGCACGAGAGATTTCTCCCAAACTTCTTAGAGTACCAAAGGCTGTTTTGAAAAGTTCTTCATACCCCCAAATAGCATCGTAGCCAAAAATCCACATGATAATCGCACCGAGTAAAATCCCAAGAACGACAGAAATCAAAGGAACGGCAATCTGCTGTGTTTTCTTAGACATTAGAATCTCCCTTCTTTAATTCTCCTCCGGCCATCAAAATACCAAGTTCTTGTTTGTTGGTTTCAGCTGGCGTTACGATACCTTGAATTTTACCGTCATGAATAACAGCGATTCTGTCAGATAAATTGAGAATTTCATCCAATTCAAAGCTGACAACAAGAACTGCTTTTCCTTTATCACGCTCACCAATTAAACGTTTATGGATATACTCAATCGCACCAACGTCTAATCCACGTGTAGGCTGACTAACAATTAGAAGGTCTGGATCACGGTCTACTTCACGAGCAATAATTGCCTTTTGCTGGTTTCCTCCAGATAGAGCTGATGCAGGAACATAATCATTTGCTGCACGAACATCGAACTCTTCCATCAGTTTACGAGCATATTTATGAATATTAGTATAATTCAAAATACCATTCTTGCTCAGTGGTTCTTTATAGTAAGTTTGTAAAGCAATATTTTCAGAAATAGTCATATCAAGGACCAAACCATCACGGTGGCGGTCTTCAGGAACGTGACTGACCTTCATTTCCGTAATCTTACGAGGAGGCAAGCCAACTACGTCCTTACCTTTGATATTAATAGTTCCTGACTTAACTTTACGCAAACCAGTAATCGCTTGAATTAATTCACTTTGTCCATTTCCGTCAATTCCAGCAATACCAACAATTTCACCTGCACGAACATCAAGTGATAAATTCTTGACAGCTGGAATACCACGGTTTTCATTAACAACTAAATCTTTAATTGAAAGAATTACTTCTTTTGGTTGAGGAGGATTTTTTTCTGTTGTAAATGAAACAGAACGTCCTACCATCATTTCAGCTAGATCTTGGTTTGTAGCACCAGCAATCTCAACCGTTTCAATACTCTTACCACGACGAATAACTGTAACACGATCAGAAACCGCACGAATTTCATCTAACTTATGTGTAATCAAAATGATTGATTTACCCTCTTTGACGAGGTTCTTCATAATGATCATCAATTCGTCAATTTCAGCAGGTGTTAATACAGCAGTTGGTTCGTCAAAAATGAGGATGTCAGCACCACGATATAAAGTTTTTAGGATTTCAACCCGTTGTTGGGCTCCGACAGAAATGTCTTCGACTTTTGCAGAAGGATCTACGGCAAGACCATATTTTTCAGATAATTCTTTTATCTCTTGGATTGCTTTTTTGATGTCTAGAACACCATTCTTAGTAATTTCACTTCCTAAAATAATATTCTCGGCAACTGTAAATGCTTCGACCAGCATAAAGTGTTGGTGCACCATTCCAATACCTAAAGAGGCAGCTTTTGATGGTGAGTCTAGTTTAACAACTTGCCCATTTACTGCAATTTCACCACTAGTAGGCTCAAGCAATCCTGCCAACATATTCATCAAAGTAGATTTACCTGCTCCGTTTTCTCCTAAAAGAGCATGAATTTCACCACGACGAAGATGAAGGTTAATTTTGTCATTTGCAACAAATTGTCCAAAAATTTTGGTAATCTCCCGCATTTCGATGACATTTTCATGTGTCATTGTGATCCCATCCTTTCAAAATTTTTATTTCAATAGAACCTACTAAGAGTTAGTAAGCTCTATTGAGACAAAACCTTTTGCCTCAATCTCAAAGAAGCGACCTCTCTAAGATCGCTTCCTGAGAGTCAATGTTTGAATTTTATTCTGCAGGAACTTTGATGCTTCCGTCAAGAATTTTAGCTTTAGCATCTTCAACTGCTTTTTTAGCATCATCTGACAAAGCTTTAGTTGTCAAATCAACACCACCATCTTTCAAACCATAAACTGTTGTTTTACCACCAGGGAATTGGTTTTTAGATGCTTTGGTTGCGATGTCTTTAACTGTTCCACCAACTTTTTTCAAGGTAGAAGCAAGAACGAAGTTAGATTCTTTACCATCTTTAGATTTAAATTTTCCTTCGGCTTCTTGGTCACGGTCCACACCAATAACCCAAACTTTTTCGCTTTCGTTTCTTGTTTCATTGATTGATTTCGCTTCGTTGAAGACACCAGCACCTGTACCACCAGCTACTTGATAAATGATATCAGCACCTGCTGTATATTGTGCAGCGGCGATTGTTTTACCTTTGGCAGCATCACCAAATGATTCTGCATATTGAACATCAATCTTGATAGATGGATCTACTGATTTAACACCAGCTTCGAAACCTTTTTCAAAACGATTCAATACGGCACCTTTAATACCACCTACAAATCCAACAATTTTTGATTTAGTTGTTTTCGCTGCAGCTACACCTGCAAGATAAGCTGCTTCATTATCTGCAAACAAAGCAGAAGCAACATTGTCTTGACCTTTGATTTCATCGTCAATGATAACATAGTTGATGTCTGAGTGGTCTTTGGCAGCAGCTTCTACAGCGTTACGAAGAGCAAATCCTATACCAAAAATTGCTTTATAACCACTTGATGCAGCTTGCTCAAGGTTGTTAGCATACTCTGATTCGTTTGTTGATTGGAAGTAAGTGAAACCATGATCTTTTGAAAGACCGTTTTCTTTACCCCATTCTTGCAAACCTTCCCATGCTGATTGGTTGAATGATTTGTCGTCAACACCACCTGTATCAGTCACGATAGCAGCTTTCAGATCTGTTTTAGCATCTGAATTACTGTTTGAGCGAGACGCACGGTTACCACATGCAGCAAGTCCTACTGCTGCGACAGCTACTAGACCAAAGCCTAGCCATTGTTTCTTGTTCATTTCTGAACCTCCTAAATAAGATATGCAACAATGTTGCAAAATTGTGTGGTCAGATGACCCAGACTACCAACTATTTTAAGTCGGTAAATGAATATGGAAGTAATTCCCCGACCGTCATCACGACCGTCGATTTATCTTTAGCGACTAATGTCACTTTTAGATCTTTATTAAAAAATTCTGCCATCACTTGACGGCATGCTCCACATGGAGAAATTGGCTTTTCTGTCTGCCCATAGACAATCAGCTCTTCAAACTCAAGTGCTCCTTCAGAAACTGCTTTAAATATTGCTGTTCGTTCACCACAGTTTGTCAAACCAAAACTGGCATTCTCGATGTTGACTCCAGTAAATACGCGACCATCTTTAGCAACTAGTACAGCACCAATCGGAAAGTGAGAATAGGGAACATATGCATTTTTGCTTGTCTCTACGGCCAAATCGATTAAATCAGTAGTTGCCACTAGCTGTTTCCCCTTTCATGATAGCAACACCTGATGAAGCTCCGATCCGAGTAGCTCCAGCCTTAATAAAAGCTTGAGCATCTTCATAAGAACGAGCACCTCCAGATGCTTTAACGCCCATATCAGGACCAACTGTTTGTCTCATCAAAGCTACATCTTCTACAGTGGCACCACCAGTTGAAAAACCAGTCGATGTTTTTACAAAGTCGGCTCCAGCTTTTTGGGAAATTTGACAGGCCAAAACTTTTTCTTGATCCGTTAAAAGGCATGTTTCAATAATAACCTTCACAAGTTTCTCACCACTTGCTTCTACTACTGCTTGAATATCTTTTTCAAGCAAATCCAAGTTACCAGACTTGAGAGCGCCAATATTGATTACCATATCAATTTCATCAGCCCCATTTTCAATCGCATTGTTTGTTTCAAACGCCTTTACTTCAGGAGTGGTTGCCCCCAAAGGGAAACCTATAACTGTACAAACTTTTACATCAGATCCGCTTAATTCTTCAGCTGCAAGTTTTACCCAGGTTGGATTAACGCAGACACTTGCAAAATCATATTCTTTGGCTTCTTCTATTATTTTTTTAATTTGCTCTTTTGTTGCTTCCGGCTTTAAAAGAGTATGGTCAATGTATTTGTTCAATTTCATTTTTTTCTCCTTTAAACTCAAGAAATGACCTCAATGATTTCGCTTACTTTTTTACGTTCGACATCTATTCTAACATTTTTTTTGAATTCTGTAAGCATTTCCTCAGAGATTTTTTGATTAGCATAGATTTTAGCTACTACTTCACCCGATTGAACAGCTTCACCAACCTTTTTCTCAAAAACAATTCCGGTTTCATAGTCTAGTTTGTCAGATTTAACTGCTCGACCAGCACCTAAACGCATAGCAAATAAACCGAATTCCATAGCTGGTAGTTCAGAAATGAAACCAGACTGATCTGCAGTGACGTCTACTATATACTGAGCTGAAGATGGTCTATAAAGGTCATCCAAGTCACCGCCCTGTGCTTGAATCATGGCTTCAAACTTTCTAAGAGCAGAGCCGTTTATTACATGCTCGCGAACTTCCTCTATAGTTTTTTCCACGTTTACTAAGCTAAGCATAATTTGAGCTAACTCACAGATAAAATGGGTTACATCTTCTCTGCCTTTTCCTTGAAGAATTTCCAGAGCCTCAAGGATTTCCAAACGATTACCAATGCTTGTTCCCACAGGTTGGCTCATATCAGTAATAACAGCTACTGTTCGTCTGCCTACAGCTTTACCTAACTCAACCATGGTCTGAGCTAGGCAACGCGCATCTTCGATATTCTTCATAAAGGCTCCTTCACCAACTGTCACATCTAGAAGGATACTATCTGCTCCGGCAGCGATCTTCTTACTCATAACAGAGCTCGCAATTAAAGGAATTGTATCGACTGTTGCTGTCACATCACGAAGAGCATAAAGTAACTTATCTGCTTTCACAAGTTGATCTGACTGACCAATTACAGAAAGCCCGATATCTTGGACTTGTTTGATAAATTCTTCCTGACTGCGCTCAACTTGGAATCCTTTTACAGATTCTAGTTTGTCAATCGTTCCACCCGTATGACCTAGACCTCGACCACTCATCTTTGCAACTGGTACACCAAAGCTAGCAACCAAAGGAACAAGAATCAAAGTGACCTTATCACCAACACCACCAGTAGAGTGCTTATCCACTTTAATACCAGAAATTTTTGATAAATCAATTTGCTGACCTGTTCCTACCATTGTCATAGTCAAGTCTGAAATTTCTCTGGTTGTCATTCCCTTAAAGTAAATAGCCATTGCAAAAGCAGACATTTGATAATCGGGCACTGTACCAGCAACATAACCATCAATCAACCATTGAATTTCTTCTTTTGTTAATTCAAAACCATCACGTTTTTTTTGAATAATGTCGACAGCTCTCATTCTAGTTTCTCACTCCTTAAAATATAGTAGCCTTTATCTTTTTTGACAACTTCACAATTTCCAAAAACTTCTTCCATTTTGGCTTTAGCGCTTGGCGCCCCCTGCTTCTTCTGTATGACGATAGTTAGGTCACCACCTAGCGTCAAATGATCAAGGCTACCTGTAATAACTTGATGAACTACTTGCTTCCCAGCTCTAATAGGAGGATTACTAATTATATGGTCAAAAACTCCAGTTACTTGATCATAGATATTAGATTGAAAGATTTCCGCTGAAACCCCATTAAGTTCGGCGTTTTTTCGGGCTAAATCCAAAGCACGCAGGTTAATATCCACTAAGGTAGCTTTCACAGCTTGCGATTTTACTAATGTTAAACCTAATGGACCATAACCACAGCCCAGATCCAAAATAGTATCCCCTTTAGAAAAATCTATGGTAGACAGGAGGACCTGACTACCATAATCGATCATCTTCTTGCTAAAGACGCCAGCATCCGTAAGGAAGGTCATCGGTTGACCTAATAAATTCAGTTGTAATTTATGGATATCGTGCTTAGCATCCGGATTTTCTGCAAAATACATCTTTGACATAAATTAATTTTATCACAATTTTACCTAAAATGTAAACCGTTTACAATATTTTCTACAATTTTTTTAACAATATGGTATACTAATCAAGTTGATAGGAGAAAAAATATGACAAACGAATTCCTTCATTTTGATAGAATTAGCCGAGAAAGATGGCAACAATTACATAGAAAAACAACACCGCCATTAACTGAAGAAGAATTAAATTCAATAAAAAGTTTTAATGATGAAATTAGTTTGCAAGATGTTATGGATATCTATTTACCATTAACTAATCTGATTCAAATTTATAAGAGAGCCAAAGAAGATCTTGCTTTTTCAAAAGGAATTTTTCTGCAAAAAACCTTAAAAAAACAACCTTTTATCATTGGTGTTTCTGGAAGCGTAGCTGTTGGAAAGTCGACAACAAGCCGCCTTCTCCAAATTTTACTATCTAGGACTTTTGAGAATGCAAAAGTTGAACTGGTAACGACAGACGGTTTTTTATATCCAAACTCTGTCTTGCAAGAACTCAATCTTTTAAATAGAAAAGGTTTCCCTGAAAGTTATAACATGGAACTTCTTCTAAATTTCTTAGATCACCTAAAAAACGGACAAACTTATCAGGTTCCTGTCTACTCTCATGAAATCTATGATATTGTTCCAAATCAGACACAGACAATCCAAGTTGCTGATTTCGTCATTGTTGAAGGGATTAATGTTTTTCAAAATCCTCAAAATGAACGTCTCTATATAACAGATTTCTTTGATTTTTCTATTTATGTAGACGCTGAGGTTGAGAATATCGAGAAATGGTATCTTGATCGTTTTGGTAAATTATTGGACTTGGCTAGACAGGATTCAAAGAACTACTACCATCGCTTCACCCAAGAACCAGTTGAAGATGTTATGAAAATGGCTCGCAATATATGGAAATTTATTAATTTAGTTAACTTAAAAGATTATATTGAACCTACTCGCAATCGCGCTGAATTAATCCTTCATAAAGCTCATAACCATGAAATAGATGAGATTTACTTAAAGAAATAACTATAATCGATTGAAATCAAGTGATATTTTTTTAAAAGAATAATTAAGGCTTGTCAAATGCGAACTTTTCATATATAATTAGATAGTTAGTATACATTGGAGGTGAAAAACTTGGCAAACATTAAATCAGCTATCAAACGCGCTGAATTGAACGTTAAACACAACGAAAAAAACTCAGCTCAAAAATCAGCTATGCGTACTGCAATCAAAGCTTTTGAAGCAAACCCAACTGAAGAACTTTACCGCGCTGCTAGCTCAGCTATCGATAAAGCAGAAACTAAAGGTTTGATCCACAAGAACAAAGCTAGCCGTGATAAAGCACGTCTTGCAGCAAAACTTGGTTAATCAACTAACTGCATACAAAATGAGCTCTTCGGAGCTTTTTTGTTGCTTTATCGGAGGTACTTCTATGAAAATTGCCATCATCGGCTACTCTGGATCTGGAAAATCTACTTTAACTCAAAAACTATCTGAACATTATTCCATTTCCAAACTTCACATGGATAGATTGCAGTTCCAACCTGGCTGGAAGGATAGCGACCGTGATTGGATGAGTGAACAGATGGATAATTTTTTGTCAAAAAATACCGACTGGATCATTGACGGCAACTACTCCTGGTGTTTTTATGAACGTCGGATGGCAGAAGCAGACCAAATCATCTTTCTGAACTTCTCTCGCTGGAACTGCCTTTATCGAGCTTTCAAACGCTATCTAAAATACCGCAATCGGACCAGAGAAAGCATGGCTCCAGGCTGCCCTGAAAAGTTTGACTGTGAGTTTATCTGCTGGGTTCTTTGGAAAGGACGACGTCAGACTGCACTGGCAAGATATAAGAAAATCCGACAAACTTTTCCTCAGAAATTTATCGAATTATCCAATCAAAAAGAGTTGAAAGATTATTTACAAGAATTAGAATAACAGTAAAATTTTACGCAAACTTTTGCGTCCTCCTTCTATTTTTGATAAAATAGCGGTAAATCTGACATGAATACATTCTATGAGTCAGAAGAATTGATTGAATAAGGAACTTAATATGAAAAACCAAACTTTAATGCAGTATTTTGAATGGTATCTTCCAGACGATGGCCAGCATTGGAATCGATTAGCAATGGATGCACCAAATTTGGCGGCCAAAGGTATTAAAAAAATATGGATGCCTCCGGCTTTTAAAGCAACTGGCTCAAATGATGTCGGCTATGGTATTTACGACTTATTTGATTTAGGAGAGTTTGATCAAAAAGGAACTGTTCGGACTAAGTATGGATTAAAAGAAGAATATCTTCAAGCGATCCAAACACTAAAAGACAATGGCATTGAACCAATTGCTGATGTCGTTTTAAATCATAAGGCTGCAGCCGACGGAACTGAAACATTTACAGTTATTGAAGTAGATCCGAATGATCGTACTACTGCTATTTCTGAACCCTTTACGATTAAAGGGTGGACTCACTTTACTTTTCCTGGAAGAAACAAGCAATACAATGATTTTGAATGGCATTGGTATCATTTCACTGGAACTGACTTTGATGCAAAAAGTCGACGCTCTGGTATTTATTTAATTCAAGGTGATAATAAAGGTTGGGCAAACGATGAGCTGGTAGACAGCGAAAACGGAAACTATGACTATCTAATGTACGCCGATCTGGACTTCAAACATCCAGATGTTATTAAAAACTTATACGATTGGGCTAGATGGTTTATCGAAACTACAGGTATACAGGGTTTCCGCTTGGATGCAGTTAAGCATATAGATTCCTTCTTTATGGCCAACTTTATTCGAGATATTTTGCAAGAATATGGTGATGATTTCTATGTTTTCGGAGAGTTTTGGAATAATGATGAAGCTGCTAATAATGACTACTTAGAAAATATTGACTATCGCTTCGATCTTGTCGATGTTAAATTGCATACTAATCTTTTTGAAGCAAGTCAAAAGGGTGAAGAATATGACTTGCGTACTATTTTTGATCATACTTTAGTAAAAAATCACCCAGAATCAGCTGTGACATTTGTAGAAAATCATGATACTCAGCGTGGTCAAGCTCTTGAATCTACTGTTGAAGAATGGTTTAAACCGGCAGCATATGCTCTTATTCTACTTCGAGAGTCTGGCCTCCCATGTATTTTCTACGGAGACTACTATGGCATAAATGGTGAATTTGCTCAGCAAGATTTCCGAGAAGAGATTGACAAACTATTGGACCTTCGTCTAAACCTAGCATATGGTGAAGAGACCGACTATTTTGATGACCCTAATTGTATCGGATGGACAAGGGCTGGTCAAGAAGGTAGTCAGCCTATCGCAGTTCTAATTTCAAATGCTACTGCTACGTCAAAACGGATGTATTTTGGCCAAGATTGGTCAGGGCACGAGTGTTCGGACTACCTGGGTAATTGCCAAACAACTGTTACTATTGATGAAGAAGGATGGGGAGAGTTTCCTGTTGAAGAACAATCAGTCAGCGTTTGGTCTATTAAAAATTAAAAATCAGCTCTTTGAGCTGATTTTTCAATATAACAATAAAGCTTGGCTTAATAAAGCCAAGCTTTTTAGAATCACTATATATCTGTTAATCCTATTTTGACAAAGACAATGATGTCTATCCAATAGCTTCTCTTTAGAATAAAACCTTCAATCTTTTTTTCCATCACTCAATCGTCCAACTCGTTTCTTGCTTTCTGATTTAATGGAAATTTTGACTTCAAAAATGGTACCTTTAGGTCTATTATCTTTAACAGTAATTGTACCCTTTAGAGCATCGGCAATTTGTTTTGCAAGAGATAGCCCTAGACCAAAACCACCCTTTTGTCTTGTTCTGGCTTTATCAACCCTATAAAAACGATCAAAAATTTTCTTTTTGTCTTCATTATTGATTCCAGGTCCGTTATCAGACACTCGTAAGTAAAGAGAACGGTCTTTTGACCATACTATAAACTTAATAACCCCATCTTCTTCCGTATATTTTACAGCATTATCAAAGAGAATGGTCATCAGCTGTTTTAGAAGTGTTCTGTCTGTCTTGATATTGTGGTTAATATGGTTTTCGAAGACAAATACTTTCTCGTTTTCATCCGCAATGATTTCGTAGTTGGCAAATGTTGTAGTGAAAAATTCTGGTTCAACATCAGCAATTTCAGCTTTAATGCCATCATCCCTTCTTGCAAGATTCAATAAATTAGTTGTGAGCATCCGCATATTCCGAACTTCTTCCAGACTGGAGGCAATATTTTCACTAGATTCCATAATCGTAGCTTCCGGTTTTCGGAAAAGAGTTTCCAAACGGTTCTGCAAAACAGCTAAAGGAGTACGCAACTCATGGCTGGCGTTTTCAACAAAAGATTTTTGCTTCTGCATACTGTCAATTAGAGGCTTCACACTGACCCGAGCCAAATAGATACTGGCAATTATTGAAATTAACCAGAAACTAATCATAACAATGACAATAATCTGTTCATGATTCTGACTGGTTTGCTCCAATTGATTGACATTGATCAAAACTGCCGCATATTTTACTTTGTTCAAAAGATTCCCAGATAAGAATTCGCTTGGATTAATTTCAAAAACCAACATACGATAGAGTTCTTCTTGACCATAGTTGTTTTTCAAAGTAGTCTGAATGATTTTACCTACATCCTTTTTCTTTATTGAAATCTTTTTTAAACTAAGAAAATGATCTGCAGTAGTCAATGGTTTCAAGTCTTCATCAAACAAGACTGCTTCAGTGTTCGAATTCACCTTCAGATTATCCATTGGTCCAGGGTCTGGTGCGTCTTGTGGTCCAGATACATCATCAGATGACTGACCTTCATCAATCGTCGGTTGCATATTGGCTGCACGAGCCAAAGCAAGGTGGAGAACAGATCTGGGATTCTGACTTAAACTTTTTAAATTATCGTCAACGGTTGTATAGAGCCCTGAGCGCATAATCTGAATGATTAAAAGAGTCATGGCCGAGAAAATCAGTGTGAATACACCAAAATAGCGAATGAAATATGAAAAATCATCCGCATAAAAAGTTCGTCTAAGTTTATTCAGCATTCTTCAAAATGTAACCGACACTGCGAAGGGTTTGCATATTGTTCGCAAAAGTCGTTCCTTTCAATTTTTTCCGAATTTTTGAGACATAGACTTCAACGACAGAAATGGTAGTATCACTGTCAAAGCCCCAAAGCCGATCAAAAATCTGAGTTTTAGGTAGAATTACGTTTTGGTTCTGCAGGAAATAAACTAATAAATCAAATTCTTTTCCCAGTAATTCTACTTCTTTTCCATTCACCAAAGTGGTATTGGTAGAAAGATTTACTGTCACATCACCATATGATAAAGTATTTTCATTAAATTTTCCTGAACGCTTGAGTAAGGCTTGGATCCGCATCTTTAATTCTTCTAAATAAAACGGCTTGGTTAGATAGTCATCTGCACCCAATTCAAAACCATGCCCTTTATCATCTAAACTTTCTTTAGCAGTCATGATGAGAACAGGAGTTGAGACTCCTTTTTCACGCAAGTCTTTTAAAACTTGAAAGCCATCTTTTTCAGGGAGCATCAGATCAAGTAAAATCAAATCATAAACACCGCTTTCGGCTTCATAGAGTCCTTCTTCACCATCAAAAACCTGCATGACATCCGCAAAGTCATCTAAGAAATCAAATACAGAGTTCGACAACCCTAAGTCATCTTCTACTAGTAAAATCTTAATCATCTTGTTCTCCTCCTGCTATAAGATACTGATCTGCTTCATCTAAGATTATGTAAAATAAAGAATTTTTGTCCCATTTTTTTGGATCTTAGTATAATTCTTTAATTATTATATCATGACTTTAACAAATGGATTAAGATTTTGTAGCGTTTTCTTCATTATTTTGATTAGAATTGCTTTCCTTATCCTTTGTACTTCCATCTGCATTGGCTGGCTTCTTCTTAGAATTGCTACCGCCTTCTTGATTATTATTTCCTTGCGGTGGCTGTCCTCCTGGCCCTCCAGGTCCAACGTTACCACCAGGACCGCTTTGTCCTTCTTGACCATTCATTTGAGGTGGCATACCATTTCCATTGTTTTGACCTTGGCCTTGAGGTGGTTGTCCACCGGGACCTTGCATATTATTGCCGTCTTGATTATTTTGCTGCGTTTTCGATGTTTGAACGGTTGACTGCTGATTTGTTGCTTTTTGCGTCAAAGAACCGAATGTATAGCCACCAAGCAAGCCGACTACTAAAGAACCTGTCGCTACTACCGATAGCCACCACTTGGTGCTTTTTTCTACAACAATCATTTTCTCTTTATTCATTCTAAGTTTTTCCTTCTTTCTGTTTTAAGTTTCTGTGATAAAGTAAAGAAGTTTTACTTCATGAATTCACCACATCCTTTCTTTAGGATACATACATCTTAATTATTTTTTCTTAAAGAGGCCTAAATTTTTTCTTAAAGAATACTAAAAGATGAGAAAATTCTTAGAAAAATAATAGAAAATTTATCCAAAATATTTTTTTAAAATACGACCGTATCGTCTCAGTAAAAGATAATCCGCTATTGCTGGGGATAGCAGGTTCAATGTTGTAAAAATCTTTGTACCTTGTCCCATCAAAATCACTCTTTTACGAGATTTTATACCTTTAAGTAAAGCTTGGATTACTTGATTTGTACTTGATATAGAGATCCCCATCTCTCTCCAAACTGGATGATAAGGCTTTTCTGATGGTGTATCTGCTGCATTGGGGCAAAAATAAGTTAGATGCATCTTTTTCTTCTCCTGTTTTAATTCTCGATTCATTGATTCGATAAAAGAAAAAAGTCCGGCGCGGCTCGCCACATCTACACTATAATAGGGAAAGGCCAGCCTACCATCTGCAAAACCTCCTGAATGCACAATGGTTGCTCCTTTTTGATTTTTTAACAAAGGTAAAAAATGTTTGCTGACAAGAATAGCCCCTATTAGGTTAATCGCCATAGTCTGATTGATCTCCTCCTCAGAGTGAGATAATAAAGATTTTCGTACATCAAATCCTGTTGCATTAATAACAATATCAAGACTATCGGACCACTTTTGAACTTCAGACACAGCAACCTTAATAGAAGCTTCATTTGTTATATCTACCAAACAAATCGGAATGTTGGAAGCAATATCCTCAGAAAAACTAGTTAATTTATTCATGTTGCGACCTAAAAGAAATAAATGAGCACCCGCTTGAAAAAAAGCTTGTGTGTAGGCTTGTCCCAAATTACCACTAGCACCAATAATAACGACCTTTTTATTTTTAAAATAATTGTCACACATAACATACCCCCTCATTAGTGAACCTTTTGGGATAAGTTTAATATTACGAGTCCCACAATAACCAAAGCAATTCCCAAGAGGCTTGCGAACGTTACTTTTTCATGAAAAAGCAAAATAGATAGTACTGTTGTTCCAACCAAACCAACACCCGACCAAATAGCATACACTAGATTTAGTTGCATGCCTTTCAAAGACAAGGATAAAAAGAAAAAACACAAGCCATACAAAACTAAAGCAAGAATCCCAAAAAGCATTTTCGAAAAACCTTGCGACAGTTTTAACAGACTTGTGGCTGCTATTTCAGATACAATAGCAAGAGTTAAATAGACATAAGACATCATTGTCCTCCTAGAATCAATAGAATTGAAAAGCTAGTAGGTAAACAATTGATTTAGCGATGAGCGGAAGTGAAGCAAGTCCAAAGTGTGCAAGCATTATCTAAAATCATAGACTTGATCTTTGAATTTTTGTAAACAGAAATCATTTTTCGCCCACATAACTCATCTAAAGAGATCTGATAAAAATCAGCTAAGCGAATCAAACTATGGCTATCTATAATTGTTTTATCATTTTCCCAATTTGAGATAGTTTGACGAGTCGTGCCCAGATATTCTGCGATTTGATTCTGACTATAGCCCTTTTGTTCTCTATGTAATTTTAATTGTTTTCCTAACATCTGCATTTCCTCTTTATATTATTCTTTTCTTCACGAATTGGCTAGACGAAATTCTTTAACATCCTATACAATTCTAGGTAAAATTTCTTTGACATTGCTATTATAACATGATTTTCAGGATGGACACTTTATACTGACTTCCAAAAAAACAGCAGATTGCAAGATCCGCTGTTTTTTATCTATTACTTACTTGCTTTCAAAGCTTCTTCAACTGCTTCTTTTTCTCGTGTAATTAAGTCAACACGAGCTGCAATTTCTTTGATACCCATGCAGATATTACGACTGATAGCCATATCTGACAACTGAGGTTCGAAGAAAGCTTTGTATTCAGCGAGTCTTTCTGCTGTCTTAAAGGCATTAGCTGGATAGATGACAAACTTATCAAAGCTCATATCACCTCCCAAGGCAGCCTTGATCCAGTCCCAATTCTCACGAGCCCAAGTCCAAACAGTAGCTTGAGTAAAATCGTGGTTGAGTAAAGGGAAATACCAGCTCATAGCTAAATCTTGAGGCTTAACAATATCTTTATTCTTTAAAGATTCTAAAATTTGATCAAGCGTTTCCCTATCATTAGTGTAAGCCAAAGCTGAAGCCAATTCTCTCTTGAAACTTCCATCAACTGTCGATACATAATTCTTCAGATATTGCTCCGTCAGTTCCTTGCTCTCATGATGTTTGATTTGGTTAATCAGGATGTGCAAACGGATAGCTGCAGGAAGTTTTTCCAGATCATCTTGATGAGCTTCAAAGATGCGGTCAGCTTCTTGAGTCGCTTTTTCATCATTGGCAGCAATCAAGTTTCCAATAACGATTTGACGGACTAATTCATCCTCATCGCTTTCTCCATCTTTAGCTTCAAAGCCTAGGCGATCAAAGTTGAATCGGCTAAGTTTGATAACCAAGTCATTATAAGCTTTTTCACTCTCGCTACCTTCTTCAACAAAGATTTTCAAACCACTCAAAACAGCTTTAACCCCAGAAACAACCAAGTAAGAGCTCTCTTCTGTCAATTTCTCGATTACTGGAACTAATTCAGCAAATGAAATGTGGCCAGCTTCTGCTAAGAGACGGCGTTCCTGCACCACTTGGAGCTTGCTGGTGCTGTCTAACTCAGTAATCGTATCTAGAATCTGGTCTAACAAGACACCTTGATAATCTGTGATATAGTGGGCTGTGTTTTCTGTATTGAAGCGCAAAGCTCCTTGGTTCTGAGCTGCCAAAGCAGAATAGTTTGGAATTTCAAGTGTTTCAGTTTCCAGTGTATCAGGCAAACCATTCCAATTGCTATTTAACGGCAGAACCCAAGTCCGCTTCTTGTCTTCATGTTCACCAATAAAGAATTGCTTCTGAGTCAACTTCAAGGTGTCATTTTCTACACGAGCTGATAAAACAGGATAGCCAGGTTGCTCCAACCAAGAGTCCATAAAGGCTGATACATCGCGACCAGAAGCATCTCCAAGTGCATTCCAAAGATCACGTCCAATTGTATTTTCATACTGGTGTTTAGCAAAGTAGGCGTTCAAACCTTTGGCAAAGGCCTCATCTCCCAACCAGCGGCGAAGCATATGCATGAGACGGCTTCCCTTAGCATATACGATTGCTGGGTCAAATAAGGTATTAATCTCATCAGGATGATTTACCTCTACATGGACAGATTGAACTCCGTCTGTAGCATCTCGTTTCAAAGCAAGTGGAACTCCGGTTGTCTGGAAATTCTCAAAGATATTCCAAGTCGGCTCAATGGCATTGACGCAGACATATTCCATCATATTAGCAAAGCTTTCATTAAGCCACAGGTCATCCCACCATTTCATAGTGACAAGGTTACCGAACCATTGGTGGGCTAGTTCGTGTGCAACAACAAGAGCTACATCTTGTCGACTAGATACCGTAGAGTTTTCATCAACCAAGAGGTAAATCTCGCGATAAGTAACCAGACCCCAGTTTTCCATAGCACCAGATGAGAAGTCAGGCAAAGCTACATGAAGAGACTGTGGGATAGGATATTTAACGCCATAATAGTCTTCATAAAACTCAATAGAACGAACAGCAATGTCTAAAGCAAATTCTAAATTACTGGCCGGATGTGCCTTTGTCGCATAGACACCGACCAGGGTTCCATTTTTAGTCTTGGCAGTTACTCCTTGCATATCACCTGCAGCGAAAGCTAGTAGATAAGACGACATACGTGGAGTTCTTTCAAACTTCCAAATACCAGTTGCTTTACGATTTTCAATGTCAATTTCTGGCATATTAGATAGAGCCAACTCGCCTTCTGCCTGGTCAAACTTCAAAGCCAAGTCAAAGGTTGCCTTAGCTTCTGGCTCATCCACGCTTGGGAAAGCTTCACGAGCAAAGTGACTCTCAAATTGTGTAGAAATGATTTCTTTTTTTACACCATCCACTGAGTAGTAAGATGGGTAAATGCCAGTCATATTATCCGTGATCTTACCAGTATAAGTTACTGTTACTTCAACTTGACCTGTGGCATCTAACTCGATGTAAAGAGCTTCATTCGCATTGTCGACTGTAAAAGGACGCGCCTTCCCTGCTACTTCGACGGTTTCGATTACTAGGTCCTTTTGGTGCAGGGAAATCTTACTTGACTTAGCTTCCCCAATAATAGTCACCTTGCCTGAAAAGGTCTTATCTGCACGATTGAAATCTAGAAACAGATCGTAGTGTTCAGGAACAAAAGTGTCAATAAAGTGTGCAACTGCTTGCATATTTTTCTCCTCATCTAAGATACAGGAAATCCTGTTCATTAAATACTTTTTGAAACCATTTTACCACATTTTAAAGCAAAGAAAAAGACAAGGATGACCTGTCTTTGTAATTCACGAGAAACTCAAAACATTAGGTTTTTCTTTTTTCTTTTTCAAGTTCTGCGTCACCTTTCCGTAACTCTACATTATATAATATTTCAGCTTCTGGACTGCCTTTTTCATCCTTTACGACCTCTTTTATTTGACCATCTTTTAATAATAGCTCAATATTTATATCTATACTTTCTGCATTTCTTAGTTTAGCTTCTTTAGGTAATTTCTTTTCATTCGAAACATCAATTCTCTCGTCATCAGAATCAAATAATTCAATTACCTCGTTACCATCCCAGTCAAAATCAACGATTAAGTCAGTAACAATACCAAAACTATTTGGAGCATAATTTTTTATTTGTGTACCCAAAGTTGCTTTATTCCCGTATTTATCATATATAGTCGGACGTACATAGGCGTTCAACATGGAAGACCTGTCATCCCCTGTAACATAAATTGGGGAAAATTCAATTTTTTTAATTCCTTTATAGTGTTCTTTGATGTAGGTTCCAATTTGTTCTTCAAGAAGTTGAAATCCGTGTTGATAGAGCTTGGTTGTTTTAGGACCAAAGTTAGGTTTTGTTAGTTTGTTGTATACAAAGATACCTCCTGATACCAAGACTAAAATAAGAGCAAGTGTTGTAAAAAATTTTTTCTTCATAACTTTTTTCCTCTGGGTAGTGATATTAAGAATAACAGTATCGTTTTTCTTTTCAAAGCCTATTTATATTTCCAATATTCTCCTCTTTCAATTTCAAGGTTATAATTTATTTTTGCTTTAGGACTTCCACCATCACTTTTGATGACATTTTTCAACTGACCATCTTTTACCAAAGCATCAATGTTATCGTCTGTTCCTTTAATTGGAGGTGTTAATTTCGCTTCTTCCGGTAAAGTTTTAGCATTACTTACATCTATTTCAACTCCTAAACCCTTTCCGGAATCTTCTAATTCAATAATTTCATTATCATTATGGTCAAAATTTAAAAGTAATCCTGAGAGTATTCCATAAGAAGGATAACCAGTTTTCCCTATTTGTCCTCCTAAAACAGCTCTATTTCCTTCTTCATCATAAATTACTGGCAGAACGTCCGCTGTGAATGGAGGATTGTCCTTACCACCTTGGATGAAAATCGGAGAGAATTCTATTTTAGAAATTCCTGAGTAGTTTTCTTTGATGTAGATCCCAATCTGTTCTTCTAATAAACGAAAACCATGTTTAATGATTTTTTCTTCCTTTCGGTCTAAACCTGTTGTGCTGTAAAATTGAGTCATATAAACAAAGCCAGCTGAAAGCGAAATAAGCAAGATACTGATAATGACTAAAATTTTTTTCTTCATTTTCGTCTCCTAAATTTTTGGCTATGAAAATATTGCCTTTCGTGTGTATTCTACTAGTGTATCATAGTCAAGCTTAAGATCCAATGAAAAACAGGCCCCTTACATAGCCCCATATATAAAAAAAGACGCGACATGAATCGCATCTTTTATAACATTACATTTCAACAATCTTACCTGTCTCGAAGTAGACAACCCATTCGCAAATGTTCTTTGCATAGTCGCCAATACGTTCCAAATAATTGATTACTTGGAAATAGTCACGACCAGTTACGATGGATTCAGGATTCTTGCGAATTTCTTCTGTTGCTAACTCCTGAATACTTTCAAAGTAATGATTAATCTTTTCATCTAAAGCAGCCACTTCATAAGCTTGATCTACACTTCCATTCAGATAAAGATCCAAGGCTGATTCAACAAAGTTTTTCACGTCGCGTCCCATCTTCTTGATTTCTTCCTCGACAGACTGAATGCGAATTTCACCTTTCATACGAATAGTTGCCTGCGCAATAGATACAGCATGATCACCCATTCTTTCCAAGTCTGAGCTTGCTTTTAGTACAGTAATAACTGTCCGTAAATCCTGTGAAACTGGTTGCTGCAAAGCGATGATCTCTAAGGACTTCTTTTCCAATTTCACTTCGTATTCATTGACTTCAGCGTCTTCCTCAATAACTTCTTTAGCCATATCTCGATCATGTGTTACAAAAGCACGAACCGTCCGATTGATTTGCGAAAGCACTTCATTTCCCATCGCATAAAATTGATTATGCAATTTTTCTAAATCTTCTTCAAATTGTACACGAAGCATACCTGTCTTTATCCTTTCTTCTTATCCAAATTTACCAGTAATATAATCTTCTGTCTCTTTATGAGCAGGTTCTAGGAACATTTGCTTGGTCGAATTAAACTCTATCAAATCTCCACCTAGGAAAAAGGCTGTTTTATCTGAAATCCGTGAAGCCTGTTGCATAGATCTTGTAACCAAGAGCATGGTATACTGATCTTTCAAACCGTAGAGGGTTTCTTCAATTTTCCCTGCTGAAATGGGGTCTAAGGCCGAAGTTGGCTCATCCAGAAGAATGATTTTAGGGCTTGTAGCAAGTACACGAGCTACACAGACACGCTGCTGTTGCCCACCAGAAAGACCGATAGCCGAATCATGGAGACGATCCTTCACTTCATCCCAGATAGAAGCGCCTTTTAAAGAGCTCTCAACAGCTTCATCCAAGATATGCTTATCTTTAACCCCATTAATTCTCAGTCCATAAACCACATTCTCATAGATAGTCATTGGAAAAGGATTGGGTTGCTGAAAGACCATACCGATTTCTTTTCGCAGCTCTACAGTATCAGTCCTAGGCCCATAAATGTTGTGTTCATTATAGAGAACCGTTCCTGTAGTCGTCACCTCTGGATTAAGATCACCCATACGATTAATAGCTTTTAAGAGGGTTGATTTCCCGGAACCGGATGGTCCAATCAAAGCTGTAATTTCATTGGGCAAAAAATCTAGAGTAACACTATTCAGAGCCTTCTTTTTATTGTAATAAACCGACAAGTCCTTGACTTGTAAAATAGGTTCTGTCATTTTTTCTATCCTTAATTTTTTTGATGAGTTAGTAAAGAAAAGCAAGTTTTTTAGTATATGTATTAACTCCCTTATCTCAATCTCACTTAAAACAAACAAACTTAACCAAAGTGTCCTGATACATAATCATTCGTAGACTGGAGTTTAGCATTCTGGAAGATATTAGTCGTCTTATCATATTCAATCAAATCTCCCAAATAGAAGAATCCAGTATAGTCGCTTGCGCGTGCTGCCTGTTGCATATTGTGGGTCACAATGATGATGGTATAGTTATTCTTAAGCTCAAACATTGTTTCTTCCAGCTGCATGGTCGCGATAGGATCCAAGGCTGAAGCAGGCTCATCCATCAGCAAAATATCAGGCTTAACTGAGATGGCACGAGCAATACACAAGCGTTGCTGCTGTCCACCTGAGAGAGTCATAGCTGACTTATGTAAGTCATCCTTGACCTGATCCCAAAGAGCAGCCTGCTTAAGTGATGTTTCTACAATTTCGTCCAAGACTTTCTTATCCTTAACCCCTGCCCTCTCATGAGCAAAGGTGATGTTTCGATAAATAGACTTAGCAAAAGGATTAGGTCTTTGGAAGACCATACCGATGTGTTTCCGCATTTCATAAACATTAATTTCAGGACGGTTGACATCAATCCCCTCATAGAGAATTTCTCCTGTCACGCTTGCGATATCGATGGTATCATTCATTCGATTAAGGCTTCGTAGATAGGTTGATTTCCCGGAACCTGATGGACCGATTAAAGCGGTAATCTTATTTTTTTCAAACTGCATATCAATGCCCTTGATGGATTCTTTTTTACCATAGTAAACGTGTAAATCCTTGGTCTCTAAGGCCACTTTTTCTTGAGGAAAAGTAATGATATGTTTTTCATTCCAATTATATTCTGTCATTTCTTCTCCTTTATGCAGAGGTTAGTTTCTTATGTAAATAGCTACCGAGCTTGCGAGCACCAAAGTTGAAAATCAATATGAAAATCAAAAGAACGGCTGCTGACCCAGCAGATACAGCTGTTGCATCCGGAATGGTCCCCTCACTATTGACTTTCCAAATATGAACCGCAAGAGTCTCTGCCTGACGGAAAATAGAGATTGGACTAGTGATACTAAAGATGTTCCAGTTGGACCAATCCAAAGCTGGAGCGGATTGACCAGCGGTATAGATCAAGGCTGCAGCTTCACCAAAGATACGTCCTGAAGCCAGGACAATCCCTGTCACAATCCCTGGGAGAGCTTCTGGAATAACTACGTGAATCACTGTCTCCCAGCGAGAAATCCCTAAAGCTAGTCCTGCTTCCCTCTGTGTATGGTGAACATGGCGCAAACTATCTTCAACATTACGCGTCATCTGTGGTAAGTTGAACACGGTCAAAGCCAGGGCACCAGAAATGATTGAAAATCCATATTCAAACTGTACAACGAAGATTAAATAACCAAAAAGTCCGACAACGACTGATGGCAAAGAAGACAGAATCTCAATACAGGTTCTGATAAAATTGGTCACAGGACCTTTTTTAGCGTACTCAGAAAGATAGACACCAGCCCCCATAGAAAGAGGAACAGAGATAATCAGAGTAATCACCAAAAGAAAGAAGGAATTGTATAGCTGAATGCCAATACCACCACCAGCTTGATAAGAAGATGATTTGCCAGTCAAGAAAGACCATGAGATATGTGGCAATCCTCTTACCAAGATATAAAGAATCAAAGAGGCAAGAATGGTCACAATAATACTTGCTATGGTATAGAGAATGCTCGTTGCTAATTTATCTAATTTCTTAGCGTGCATAGTTTTTCTTACCCCTTTCTTTCGTAATCAATTTAATCACACTGTTGAAGGCCAAGCTCATAATCAAGAGAACCAAAGCCAATGACCAAAGAACATTATTATCTACTGTCCCCATAACGGTATTTCCGATCCCCATGGTCAAGACAGATGTCAGAGTTGCTGCCGGGGTTGTCAATGATGTTGGGACTACCGCAGAGTTACCAACAACCATCTGAATAGCAAGTGCCTCACCAAAGGCGCGTGCCATTCCAAAGACTACTGCTGTAAAGATTCCAGGACGAGCTGCTTTCAAGGTTACTCGCCAAATGGTCTGCCAGCGAGTCGCGCCCATAGCCAAGCTGGCTTCACGGTAGTGACGCGGTACAGCACGCAGGCTGTCTGTTGTCATAAAGGTAACGGTTGGCAAAATCATGACGAATAAGACGAAGATACCCGATAAGATACCAAAACCAGTTCCACCAAAAATAGAGCGAACAAAGGGCACAACTACTTGCAAGCCAATAAAACCATAGACTACAGAAGGGATCCCAACTAACAATTCAATCGCAGGTTGCAGGATACGAGCTCCTTTTGGAGATACCTCAGTCATGAAGACTGCCGCTCCAATTGCAAAAGGCGTTGCAATCACAGCGGACAGGATGGTTACGATGAAAGATCCCAAAATCATTGGTAAGGCACCAAATTCCTTGCCAGAAGGATTCCATGTTGAGCCAAAGAGGAACTCAAAGACATTGACTCCGTTGACAAAGAAAGTAGAAAGTCCTTTTTGAGCAACGAAGATCAAGATCATGGCAACGATAATGACAATCAAAGATAAACAAGCAAAAGTCAGATACTTACCAAACTTCTCCAAACGAGAATTCTTAGAAGATGATAGCAATTTTTTAGCTAGTTCTTCACGTTTCATTTCTTATCTCCTTCTATCTTTGTGACATTTCCGTCAGCATCTTTGCTAACCTTCATATCATTGATGGAAATATAGCCCATTCCCTTAACAACCCCTTCTTGAACTTCATCTGAAAGCATATAATCCAGGAATTCTTTTGCTAGGCCTTTGGGCTTACCAAGTGTATACATATGCTCGTAGGACCATAGTGGCCAAGCGTTCGTAGCTACATTTTTTGTAGTCGGTTTATTTCCATTCAAACTAATCGTTTTTACTGAATTATCCAAATAAGCAAAAGCTAGATAAGAAATTGCCCCTGGTGTTTGGGAAACAATAGACTTAACCATCCCATTTGAATCTTGCTCTTGACTTTGGACAGCTGAAGTACCATCCATAATCACACTATCAAAGGTTGCGCGTGAGCCTGAGCTGGCTGCTCTGTTGATAATGGAGATTTCTAAATCCTTTCCACCGACTTGCTTCCAGTTAGTGTATTCACCTGAAAAGATTTTTTTCAGTTGCTCTGTTGTAAGGTTATCAACGCTGACTTCTTTGTTGACAATTACGGCTAGTCCAGCAACAGCAACCTTATGATCAACAAGAGCTGAAGCATCAATTCCCTCTTTTTCTTCAGCGAAAACGTCTGAATTTCCGATTTCAACCGCCCCAGATTGAACCTGGGACAAGCCAGTACCAGAACCACCGCCCTGTACATTGACTGTCTTTCCGAGATTGTTGGAGCTAAATTCATCAGCTGCAGCCTCAACCAAGGGCTGTAATGCAGTTGAACCTACGGCTGTCATGGATTCTCCACGATCAATCCAAGAAGCACAGGCTGATAAAGTAAAACTACTAAAAATGGTTATCAGCCCTAAAGCTATTTTCTTACTCGTTCTCAAATTATATCTCCTTTTAGTTTGGACAGAAAAGCCTGCAATTTCGCATTTGCTCCTCATTTCCAACTATATCATATATATAGATTTTTGAAAAGATTTTTACCTAAAGCGAAGCCCTTTAGGAAAATAGTTTTTTAATGTTTGATTAGCTAATTTTGCAAAACCTAATCCATTTCCATGAATAATCAATTGATACCAACCATTAGGAAGAGATTCCTTAATTTGAAGAGTTTCTCCTCCTACATAGACTTCAAAGTCTTGTTGACTTAATTCTAGTTTATTCTTAACTTCACTAGGTTGCAAGGCTAATCCTAAAGCAAAGCTTGGCTCAAAGCGCTTCTTCTTAAAGGTACCTAAATGAAGGCCGTTACGAGCTATTTTTACTTTGGATAAATCAGGAAGACCAAGTGGTAATAGATAAAGTTGATCACCAAAAGTTTGTAAATCACCTTTTAGCTCTACTTTCAAATGCTCTTTTTGGAAAATCTGCCAAAGACTTCTCTGGTCGGCGGTTAAATTCGATCGAGCAGGCTTCAACTTTGGTAATTTGTGTTCTCCAACAAATCGAAACTTAGCGACAAATTGCCCTTCGCCTTTGAAATGATGTGGATACATCCGAGCTGTTTCTGGATAGTCTATTCCAGGAGTCATCCCATTAAGCTTTGGAATATCAACCAATTCCAAAGGGAATTCATCTAGTAGCCAAGCCACGATTTCTTCATTTTCTTCTGGAGCCCAAGTACAAGTTGAATAGACTAGCTCTCCTCCATTAGCCAACATCTTAACTGCATCTTCTAAGATTTCTCTTTGTAGAGTAGCACATTGAGCCGGATAGTCAAGTGACCAATAGTCCATGGCGTCGGGTTGCTTGCGAAACATTCCCTCACCAGAACATGGTGCGTCTAAAACAATTAAGTCAAAATAGGAAGGAAATACTTTTGCCAAGCGCTCCGCTGATTCGTTGGTGACAAGGACATTTCTCGCTCCAAAACGTTCGATATTTTCTACTAAAATCTTAGAGCGTTTGTTGTTGATTTCATTGGAAACCAATAGACCTGTATTATTTAGATAGGATAGCAAATGAGTGGATTTCCCACCAGGTGCTGCAGCTAGATCTAGAACCTTCATTCCCTCACGAGGATGAGCGATTTGAGCAACCATTTGAGCGGCTGGCTCTTGCGAATAAACTAGGCCTGTTACGTGTTCAGGGGATTTTCCAGATACCTTACCATAATAGCCCCAATTAGTTTCAGGAATAGGATTAGAAAATGTGAGCTGCCCTTCTTTCAAAGGATTGGTCCGAAAAGCTGAAATAGGCTCTTGATCAAAAGTTGAGAAAAAAGAAGCGGCTTCTTTTTCTAAAAGTCGCTGGTATTTTTCTTCAAAACCTGTCGGAAACCGCATTTAATTCTCTCCTCTGCGATAGATATATTCTTGTAGTTCAGATATTTTTTCTTTAGGAAGCATCATTATCCCTTGTCTCGTCTTATAATCGGGTTTACCTCCATCAAGAGTCATTACTTGATAGCCCAGCCTTTCCCCTAAAATTGACGCTGCAGCATAGTCCCAAGGATATAGATAGGTGATATAGGTTAGCAAACGCCCCTGTAGAATACGGCTGAAGCTAATAGCTGCACTTCCATAGGCACGCGCTCCAAGACAGTCCTTTGTCAGGTCTGCTACTCCCCAGTCATTTCTTTCTAACATTCCAGCATTTGAAGCGATCAAAAAACGTTTCAAAGGGTGATTGCGAAATGGTTTCAAGACTTTATCATTACATTTGACATCAAACTGTCCACCGCCGTGATACATTTCATCTCTCATAACGTCATAGATAATCCCAAATTGTCCAATACCGTTCTCATAGTATGCAACCATCACTGCAAAGTCATAACCCTGTGCCACGAAATTAGCCGTGCCATCAATTGGATCGATTACCCAGACTGCGCCAACTTCTATATCTTCTTTGAGTTGACCTTCTTCAGCGAAAATAGCATCATTCGGGTAATGCTTTAAGATTTCAGATACCAATAAAGCCTGAACATTTTTATCCATCTGAGTTACCAAGTCAGTTGCACAAGTCTTTTCTTCTACTTCCAAGCCTTCTTCCATATGTTCCAAAATATAGGAACCAGCTTTGTATACCAAATCTTTAGCAAAAGCAAATTTATTTTCCAAGAGAAATCATTCCTTTCTCTGTATTCTTAGCAGCTTGAACTGCACGATAAAGAGAATAGCCACTAACTGCTTCAAACTCACGGCCGATTCTTTTCTCTTCAGCCTTGCTGGGAACAACCTCCTTAAAAACAGCATAAGAGTCAAGTAACTGCTGAGCAGAGACTTTTGACTCATAGACCTTTTCAACATCATTCAAAAAAGAAAGCACTGAAGCAAGCTCTTCAGTGCTCCACGATAGATCTAGTGGGTAACTATAGTTCTTATTCATATCTTATTCAATTTCTGCTCGTAAAGTAGCTTCTCTAAGTTCCTGCTGACGATAACTGCGAGGTAAAAATGCTCGAATTTCATCTTCGTTAAAACCAATCTGCATCCTTTTGGCGTCCAAAATAATTGGACGACGCAACAAAGAAGGGTTTTCCTCAATCAATTTAATTAATTCTGATATAGATAAACTCTCAACATCCAAGTCTAGCTTTTGAAAAATTTTTGATCGAGTTGAGATAATATCGTCCGTTCCATTTTCTGTCAGTGATAGGATGTGTTGTAACTCCTGAGCTGATAGAGGACTGGTCATGATATTATGTTCCACGAAAGGAACTTCATGGTTTAGCAACCAAGCACGCGCCTTACGGCAAGACGTACAACTCGGTGATAAAAATAATGTAATCATGCGCTTCTCTTCTTATTTCTTAATAACTTCCTCTATTATACTAAAAATATAAGCGCTTGACTAGACCTTTTTATATCCAGATACTTCTTTTATGCTTTCCAAGCACGTGCAATGACTTCATCTGATTTTAACTGATTGAGTAAACTTTCAATTCCATCAAACTTCACCATATCCCGAATTTTATCAAGCCAGTATATTTTAATCGTATCACCATAAATATCTTTTGAAAAATCAAAAATATTTGCTTCAAAACGAAGTTCATCACCTTCAAAAGTGACATTCTTGCCGACACTAGCCATACCTTTGTAACGTTCACCATTATGTTCAACTTCAACGACATAAACACCGTCTCCCGGCAAAAAAACACGATCTAGTGGTGCTAAATTAGCTGTTGGATAACCAATGGTTCGACCACGAGCATTTCCATGAACGACGATCCCTCTAGTTGACAATGGGTAGCCTAGTAATTTTGAAGCCTCAGCAACACGACCTTCTTTAATGGCTTGACGTATCCGAGTAGAGGAAATTTTCTTTTCATCTTGGTTAACTGATGAGACAATAACAATTTGCCCGTCAAAAAACTGACTAAGCTCCTTAGCTTCTTTTTTGTCTGATCCAAAATGATAGTCAAAACCAGCTACAACCGCTCTAGCTTTCAGTTTCTTAACGTACTTTTCAAAAAAATCTTTCGCTTTATTTCCTGCAAAACAGCTGGTAAAGTCAATCAAATAAAGGTAGTCAACTCCTTGTGCTTCAAGCAGTTGCTCTCTTTCTTCAGGACTGTTGAGATGAAGTAATAAATCAGGCTGGTAACGCACAAAAGCTAGCTTGGGAGATTCTGGAAAAGTAAGCACAGCGATCTTCAGTTTTTTTTCTGCTGCAATCTGACGTGCCTCGGCAAAAAGGGCTTGGTGCCCCCTGTGTAAACCATCAAAATAACCTAAAACTAAGACAATGTCCTGAGTTTGTTGGATATCTTTGTCATTTGAAATATGGATTGTTTTCATTCTTATATTCTATCATAAATTATCAGAGAAAGACCTTGCGAGGCTTGAACTGGTCCTTTCTTTTTTCTAAAATAGCTACCAGCTTTTCTCCATAAAAACCAGCTAGCTCAGCTTCATCTGATATCAAGCTGATAAAACGGCCATTTCTCACATCTTCAAGCTGCTCGTCTGATAGCTCGACTTTCAGTAAATCCCCGATACCCAGTTCTAGCGGCTGGAGAAAAGAATAATCTTCTTCTGCTACTCGCTCTGCTATTTGTTCCAAGGTCAAAGCATCCCCAAGTCGCATACCTGCAGCACTAGTTCGTGTTAAATGAGACATATGAGCAGCATAGCCAAGCTTCTCTCCCAAATCAACAGAAAGGGTACGGATATAAGTACCCTTACTGCATTTTACATGAAAGGTAAAACGTGCAAGTTGGCCCTCATAAGAAATCGGACTTGTCCTCTCAAATTGATAAATAGTTACTTGGCGTTCTGGACGTTTCACTTCCTGACCAGCACGCGCATACTCATAGAGCTTGCGACCATTAACCTTGACAGCCGAGTACATAGGCGGAATCTGAGTAATAGGCCCAGTCAGGCTCACAATCGCTTCATCGACAATGGTTTCATCCAAGGGCGACAAAACAGGTGTCTCTGCAACTACTTCCCCACTTGCATCCTCGGTCGTCGTTGAATAGCCCAGAGTAATCTCCCCCTCATAGACCTTGCCCTCATCCTGCATAAACTCAACCATGCGTGTCGCCTTGCCAACTGCAATGGGTAAAACACCCACCACATCCGGATCCAAGGTTCCTCCATGACCGATTTTCTTGGTTTTTAAAATTTTGCGCAGCTTAAAAACCGCATCGTGCGAGGTCATTCCCGCTTCTTTCTTTAAGTTGATAATACCGTTCATTGATTAACTTTCTAAAAATACTAAAACACTCTTTTGGAAATTCTTATGCTGTTCATAGAGTGCATGGCCACACTCTGGCAAAATAGTGAGCTGGCTACCTTTAACATGCTGATGCAATTCAACCGAAGCTTCTATACCTAGAACATCATCTTTTTCCGCTCCAATGATTAGCGTAGGACAGTTGATTTTTTCCAAAACAGTTAGGCTATCATGTTTCAAACAAGATACAGACTGAATAGCAATACGTTGTTTAACTTTAATGCGACCAAAGATTCCCATTATTTGATAAAGGTATTTAAACTTTCCAAAGGATTTAGTTGTGTAAGAGTGACTAGCAATATCAAACATTAGTTCTTTATAAGTCCCTGTTTGACTCAGGTTCAGCCAGTGTCTAATACGCCCCATGCCAAGATCACTAAGTTTTGCAGTTGTAACAGCCAAAATCAATCTTTCAACTTTTTCTGGAAAATCTACAACTAGCCATTGAGCAATCATGCCACCCTGGGAAATCCCCATAACAGCAGAACTTTTTAGCCCTAAAACACCCATACCTTCCGCTACATCAGCAGCCATATTTCGTGTTGTATAATTTTCTGGAAGTTTGTTGATACGACTAAAAACATAAACTTTATAAACCTTGGCAAATTCTCGGTAAGTTAAAGCTAGCATTTGAGCCATGCCCTTAACTGTCTGTAATCCATCCCCCAACCCTGGTATGATAACGAGAGACTTCTTTCCTTTACCAAAGGTTACATAATCCATGCTTTTCTGATCTAGTTGAAGGGCCTTATTTTTCGAAGAGTAAAACATTATTTTCTTCCTCACTCTCCCTTCAGTGCTTCAAATTTCGCTTTCATGGTTGGATTTTTTCGGGTCAATTTTTTAACTGAAACATCTTCTAATTTGTTGTTGGCAAGGCGAAGTTGGTTTTCTGATGTGGTCAGGAACTTCTTGACCTCTTCCATGCGTTTTATGGCTTTGTCAATTTCATCGATAGCTTTGCCAAAATTGGTCGAAGCAGAGTTGTAGTTCTTGGCAAAGGCATTCTTAAAGGCATCTAAATCTTCCTCAAAATGCGTAATATCGATATTTTGCTCCCGAACCAAGGCTAGTTCTTGTTTGTATTTTAGAGAATTAAGCGCTGCATTTCGCAGGAGACCAATCAACTGAATAAAGAATTGAGGGCGAACCACATACATCTTTTCATACTCGTGGCTGACGTCAACAATCCCTGTGTTAAAGTAGTCGTTATCTGCTTCTAACATGGTCACCAACACGGCATATTCACAGTTCTTCTCACGACGGTCCTTGTCCAATTCCTTGTAGAAGTCCGCATTCTTATGCTTCTTCTCTGTTCCATCTGCTTCATTTTTCATCTCAAACATGATGGAAATGATTTCCACTCCATTTTCATCACATTCACGGAAGATATAGTCCCCCTTAGAACCACGAGCAGAGACCTTATTATCCTTCTCAAAGTAAGCATTTGGAAAGGCAAAACTGCGAACCTTATTGAACTCACTCTCAGCATACTGTTCCAGACTTTCACCGATAGCTTTTGTGGATTGTTGTGCTTTGAAATTCTTATAAAACTCAACTTGTTCACTAGCAGCCTTGAGCTGAGCTTCGTAATTTTGCTTAACAGAAGCCAATGATAACTCATTTTCCTTTTCTTGCAAGAGAAGCTGATTTTTGATCTGGTCTCGTTCTTTTTCTAGGTCAGAGAGGGTCTTTTGCAGTTGATTTTCATGCTCTAAACGTAAGGTAGCCAATTGGTTTTCCAAGGCCTGTACTTCCTTGTCCTTGGCCAATAAAGCCTCATGGCTTGTCTGCTCTATTTCTTTCCTAGCGAGTTCTTTTTCTGTATCAAAGTTTTGGATTTGACTCTGCAATTGAGCGATTTCTTGGTCTTTTTGAGCTAGTTTAGACTGTTGCTCATTCATGGCCTTCTGCTCAGCCAAGGCCAGTTCCTGCTTCATCCGATCATGCAGTTCCTTATCAAACTCAGCAGTTCTCACTTGTGATAAGAGTTCTGCATACTGACTTTCATTTACTGTAAAGACTTCCCCACAGTTGGGACATTTGATTTCGTTCATGGATTATCCTCTTTCATGAAAATTCTCCATTATATTATACCATTCCTTGTTATAAATGAAAAACTCGGGCTAATTCTCTAAGGCTTGCTTCAAATTCCCCTTGACTTGTTTGATAAAACAGTGTACTATACTACTGTATATACACATAAAGGAGATTATAATGAAAATTAAATCTAAAAATCAATTTTTAACCATAACCGCTTTGCTCACAGCCTTAGCAATTGCCATTCCTATGGTTATGCCCTTAAAAATTGTCATCCCCCCTGCTTCTTATACGTTGGGGAGCCACGTCGCCATCTTTCTGGCTATGTTTATCTCGCCTCTAATGACTGTGATTGTCATTTTAGGATCTACTTATGGTTTTTTGATAGCTGGTTATCCATTTGTAATTGTCCTACGTGCTTTCTCTCATATTGTATTCGGTACCCTTGGGGCTATCTACTTGAAGAAAGCTCCCGAAACCTTAAATAATCCAATTAAGAAGTGGATTTTCAATATTGTAATGGCCATTATCCACGCATTAGGGGAAGTGGTGGTCTGCGTTATTTTTTACAGCTCCACTGCTTATCCAAGTGGTAATCTTTTCTATTTATTGTTTATCTTGGTTGGCTTTGGTACTATTATTCACAGTATCGTAGACTTTCTGATTTCCGATTTTATTTTCCAAGCTTTGAAAAAAATTAGATAAGCCTTGCAACTTATTCTTATTTGTCTTAAAATGAAGCTATGACAAAGCAAAGAAAAGAAAAATTATTAGAACTTTTAAAACAATCTAGTGTTGCTATCAATGGTCAAGCTTTGGCTGAGCATTTCCATGTTACCAGGCAGATTATTGTTCAAGATATTGCCTTGCTTAGAGCTGATGGTGCTCCTATCCTATCCACTAATCGTGGATATCTATATAAAGGAGCTGACGACATTCCTACTTTTCATCGGCTATTCAAGATTAAACATGGAGTAGAAGATATGGAAGCTGAACTATTAGCCATTGTTGATAATGGTGGTCGAGTCCAGAATATTCTGATTGAGCATCCAGTTTATGGTGAAATACAGACTTACCTGAAGCTGACCTGTCGCCGTGATGTCCAACATTTTCTCCAACAGGTCGAAGGATCTCAATTCCGTCCTTTATCTGAGCTGACAGATGGAGTTCACTATCACCTGATCCAAGCTGACTCTCAACAGGATCTGGATTATGTTGAGACTGCTTTGAGGGATTTGGGGTTTTTGTTGGAGTAAACAAAAAAAGACTGATTAGGATCTAACCTAGTCAGTCTTTTTAGTACATACTCTTGCGCCAACCATCTTCTATCCGCTCGTGATAGTAATATTCCGATAGTTCCTCATCCTCCATCATACGCAGAAGTTCCAGCATATCATAGGCTAAGTCTAGCTTTGGCAGAGCATCCTTGTCTACCCAAGAAATCTCGCCTTCTTCTGTCGAATGAATCTGACCAGAAAATTCAGTCGCTTTATAACAAAAGACGATATAGCGAATCCCATCATCCGTATGCCAGTTCTTTACCCCGACCAATTTGGGATGATGAATGGTCAAACCTGTTTCCTCTAAAATCTCACGCACAACTGCATCATGGAGAGACTCGCCCTTCTCGATATGACCGCCTGGAAAGGCATAGCCAGACCAGTGATTACGTTCAGGAGAGCGGTATTGCATAACCACACGTCCGTTTTCGAGATCTTCTATAAGGCAAATATTAGTTAAAATCGTTTCTTGGGCACGTGACATGGATTCACTCACTTTCTATTTGTTAATATTCATCCCGAAATTTTACTTCGGACTTCATCATAAAGGAATTAACTAAATCATGGTATTCACGATAACCATGAAGCAAAGATCCTCTAACGATGATAACTTCCCTATCTACTATCCTACAATCTACTGTAATTGGAATGCGTGAATCTTCTATAAAAGAAAAAGCTAAAAGCGAAACACCCCAGATACAAAAAACTACAAAAGCACTAAAGAGCTCTAGAATAAGATGGCGCTTTTGACCTACCCTTGATTTATAAAATCGACCCCATAAATGGAACAATAAGGTTAAACAAAGACAAAAAAACCAGAAATTCCACAGAGTAGGAATAAATGCTAAACCAAATGTTAATAAAATAAGATGGAAAATGACGAAGGATAACAAGGCAAGATAAACTATTCTATACACATTTAAATATTTCATAATATTTTTCCTCTTCTCAAGATTATGACTAGATCTCAAACAGGCTATGGATCAACTCACTTTCTAAGTTATTAAAACATATCTTCGTTATATTTTACTTCTGACTTCATGATAAAGGGATTGATCAATTCATGGTGTTCATAGGTACTATGGACCACAAAACCTCTAACAATGATGATTTCTTTATCTTGTATATGATAGTCTATATTGATGGGAATAGCAGGATTTTGAATGATTGACAAAACAAAGAACGCTGCAAACCAAAGATAAAGTGCCACCAATGCACTGAATAATTGAAAGATAAGGTGGTACCATTGAAAATCCCTTGTTCTGAAAAAGACGATCCAAGGATGGATAAAAAGGGTCAAACAAAGAATGAAAAACCAACTATTCCACAAAACCGGAGTAAAGGATAGACCAAAAGCTAACAAAATCAAATGAAGAATAACAAAGGTTAGCAAGGCTAGATAGAGTGTTTTAAATGAAAACAATTTAATTAAATTTTCTTTGGTCATGTTTTTCCCTCTTTTTTTCATTATATTTTAAAATCAATATCGTTAACGCTGAAATGAAGAAAAAGATTAGATAGGTAGCAATCGGAAACCAGACATAGCGAGAATCCAAAGTGATTAAGGGTGGTAAAAACCCTTTTCCGTGTTTCAATCTAATCCCTACAAAACAATGAAAAAGAAAAATCGGGCCATTTAGATAGAGAAAAAATTCGGAAACGTCTTTCAGCGAGTTAAGCTCCTCTCCTCTCAGGCTTCCAAACCAAGAATAGAATGGGAAAGTAATCAAAAGAAACAAATTTAGATACAAAGGACTAATATAACTAAACTCACGAAGCGGAGCAGGGATACTCTCATTACCAAATGTTAAATATCCCACGCCAAGACCAACCATTATAAAGAATATATAACCTAAAAGAGCTTCTACTATCCAATGCTTTTCCAACCAAAGGATAAACTTGTTCCCCTGAACTTTTACTTTTCTTTTGTTTTTATATTTCTTTTTGGTTTTACTTCTCATTCACCAACTCAACAATCTTCTGGAAGGTCTTGCCATTTCGGATAGTCAGTTGCTTGTAGAAACTAGACTTAAGAAGTTTCTTATGGTAGTTGGACTTGAGATAGTCTGCTTGATCAGCATTGCTATAAAAGAAAGCCGTCTGCCCAAAATGCAGCTGCTCCTTGTCATTTGCCCAGCCGCCTGCCAGCTCTTGAACCCTCTCCCTATCTGTCTCCGGCAAATAAAAGAGAACATCTCGCCGAAAAGCTGTTTCATCCTGCCACCAAGTAGGAAGATTGGCTGTTTCTTTTTCAAGCATGGCAGAGCTGACAAGGACAAAAGGCAGGGAAAAATCGTAAGACTTACTGAAATAAGCCGACAAGATCTCCCGAATCCTCTCCTCCTGCTCCTCGCTATTAAAGAAAAGATTGCCACTGTTGATGTAGGAAACTGGATTTTCAAAACCCAACCCTGCTAAATCTTTCTTCAAATCAGCCATAACGACCTTATTTTTCCCGCCAACATTAATGCCACGGAGTAAAAGTGCATAACGCATGTGTGCTCCTTACAAATATATCTATTATTTCCAAACTAACTGTTAGAGTTTTTCGAGTAAATCATCCGTTTTTCTTTCACGGCTTTTCCTAAGTCAATGACTTTTTCCTCACCGTCAAAAACAAAACCCATTTTTTCATAAAAGTCGATGGCACGTTTATTATCTTCTAAAACCCATAATATAATCTCTTGATAACTATCCAAGCCAGCAAAAGCAGCCTGCATTAACTGCTGTCCTACACCCTTACCATAATAATCTTTTAAGACATACAAGGAGAAAATTTCACCAGCTATCCTAGCTGGATCTCGAAAATCACCGTAGCTAACAAAGCCGACCACTTTAGCATCATCTAAAGCGATCAAGGTATTTTCAGGATACTTTTGACTATAAAATCGGCACTTATCCAAAGTCATCTGCTCTTGAAATTCCGCAGGCAAAATCTCATCATAAGCTTCACGCCATGTCTGCCAATGAACTCGTGATTTCCCTTCTATCTCCTCAGCTGTTTCCATTGCTTTGATAGTGATGACCATTTGTTTCCTCCTTGAATAAATCTATCTAAATTATTCCGCCTGAAAACCATTGCTATCTAATTTCCCATTTTCTCCCCAGACAACTACATAAACATTTTTGGGTAAGCTAGTAAAATCAACATAGTCAGTTAGACTCGCTCCTTTAGGAATATCACCTTCCAGATTGAGATACAAATTCAATTGAGCCCCATACTTTTCTGACAATTGAATCATATCTTTCCTCAATTTCTTTATTTCCTCTGCTGATGCTTCATACTTCTCTGTCTTGGGATTATACTTTAGTTCTTTTTTAATTTGAACCAAATCACGATAAAACCCTTTTTGGTCATCAGTTACATCGTAATCTAAATCTGTTCTCAGCTCCTTAAATTTCACTGGCTTTAGAACAGACTCTTTATCAAAATATAAGGTATTCAACATAGGATGGGAATTTGTATCTAAGACATAAGAAAAGATAAGATCTGTTAGTATCGAAGATGGTTCATCATCACTATTAGCATAATAGGAATAAGTCCTATCTTCTAACTTATCTGTTAAAATTTTGTCTGCTTCTTCAGTTAATTGAACTTTAACCTCATATTGATAAGTAACACGACTAACCAAAGTTGGAATCTCTATTTTCTTAACCTTCAATCCTAAATCATCTTCAAAAGCTGTGTTCACAACATATTCAATATGCTGCTTTTCCTCTTTCGTAACAAGTTTTGTCGGCATAAATGCCCAAATAAATTGAACTATCGGTATCATGCCTATCACAAAAATTGAAATAAAGAAAATAAGTATTAGTTTAATTAGATCCTTTTTCACTTCAATTCTCCCACTTAAACTTCTCTATCTTATTTTTACATAGTGATTCATTAACTAAAGGAAAAATTAAGAACTTGGTTTGTAACTTTGCTACAAATTATATTTTTTAATCCATCGCCTTTATTTCCAGAATCATATCACGAATCTGTGCAGCCAGTTCGAAGTCTAGAAGTCCTGCAGCTTCTTGCATCTGACCTTCCAGTTTCTTGATCATGTCCTTGCGCTCTTGCTTGTTGAGGCTTTCAATTTCGACAGTTTCTTCCTTGTCTGGCAGGGCCGCCTTGGTTACACTGATTAGGTCGCGGATTTCTTTCTTGATAGTCTGCGGTACAATGCCATGCTCTTCATTATAAGCCATCTGGATTGCCCGACGGCGGGCAGTTTCATCAATAGCGCGCTGCATGGACTGGGTCATGGTGTCCGCATACATAATCACATGCCCCTCGCTGTTGCGGGCTGCCCGGCCAATAGTCTGGATAAGACCGCGTTCGTTTCGAAGGAAACCTTCCTTGTCCGCATCAAGAATTGCTACCAGACTAACCTCCGGCACGTCAATTCCCTCGCGCAAAAGGTTAATCCCAACCAGAACGTCAAAGACCCCCAAGCGCAAATCACGGATAATCTCGGTCCGCTCCAGAGTCTTAATGTCTGAGTGCATGTACTTGACCTTGACACCCATTTCCTTGAAGTAGTCCGTCAAGTCTTCAGCCATTTTCTTGGTCAGGGTTGTGATAAAGGTCCGCTCATTCTTTTCAACACGGGCATTAATTTCTCCCAAAAGGTCATCAATCTGCCCCATAGTTGGGCGGACTTCCACCTCTGGATCTAGAAGCCCTGTCGGCCGGATAATCTGCTCAATAACAGTATCCGTCTGTTCATTTTCATAGTCGCCTGGCGTAGCCGATACATAGACAATCTGGTGAACATGGCTTTCAAACTCTTCTCGGCGCAGCGGGCGGTTGTCCAAGGCAGACGGCAAGCGGAAACCATAATTAACCAACATCTCCTTACGAGAGCGGTCGCCATTGTACATACCTCGAATCTGTCCCATAGTCATGTGACTCTCGTCAATCATAATCAAGAAGTCATCAGGGAAAAAGTCCAAAAGGGTATAAGGCGGCTCTCCTTCGCTTCGACCATCCATGTGGCGGGAATAGTTCTCAACGCCATTCGTATAGCCCATTTCACGCAGCATTTCGATATCGTACTCTGTGCGCTGCTTCAAGCGCTGGGCTTCCAGAAGCTTTCCTTCCTTCTCAAAGACAGCAAGCTGCTCTTCCAACTCTGCCTGAATTTTAGCAATGGCTACTTCCATGTGGTCTTCATTAGTCACGAAGTGAGTAGCTGGGAAGATAGCCATATGGTCCACCTCACCCAAGACTCGACCTGTCAAGGCTTCAACCTCACGAATCCGATCAATCTCGTCTCCGAAAAACTCCACCCGAAAGGCATGCTCATCCCGAGAAGCTGGAAAAATCTCAACCACATCACCTCGAACACGGAATTTCCCCCGCTGAAAATCAATGTCATTGCGCTCAAACTGGATATCTACCAAATCATTGAGCAACTTGTCACGGGAAATCTCTAGGCCTGGACGCAGACTTACCACGCTGTCGGAGTATTCCTTGGGCGAACCCAGACCATAGATACAAGAGACCGAAGCCACGACAATCACATCATTGCGCTCCAAGAGAGCAGATGTCGCTGAGTGACGGAGCTTATCTATCTCGTCATTGACCGAGCTATCCTTTTCGATATAGGTATCGCTAGAAGGCACATAGGCCTCAGGCTGGTAGTAATCATAGTAGGAAACGAAGTATTCCACCGCGTTATTGGGGAAAAACTCCTTAAACTCGCCATAAAGCTGGCCAGCCAGCGTTTTATTATGGGCGATAACCAGAGTCGGCTTGTTGACCCGAGCGATGACTTGACTCATGGTATAGGTCTTACCAGTACCAGTCGCCCCCATGAGAATTTGAGCTTTCTCACCCCCCTCGATATTGTCCACCAGCTGCTCGATAGCCTGAGGCTGATCTCCTGAAGGCTCGTACTTAGAAACCAATTCAAATTTATTATCTGTAATTCTGTTAATCATCTTTTATTCCTCAACTTGTGCTTCTATCATTTTACCATATTTGCCCTATTTTCTCTGGATTTGGGTGTGAGCCAATGGTCCACAACTCTATCATCATTCTTTTTTTATCCTACATTTCATTGACAGACAAGAATAAAGTCCGTTCTAAACTATGCAAATTGAATTTTGAAACATAGGTAATAAATCTTATTAAAATAACAAAACTATTAATTGCTTGAAAATGATAACTAAAATAGGGCAATCAGTAAACACAGCATGTTTCCAAATCGATGAGATTAAGTGATTGATGTTATATAATCTAACATAAACTCGTTAAAATTTGCTATCTTCGTCAATTTCTGATATAATCGTACAATATTCTAAAAAGGAGACTAGTATGAAACAAAAAATTATAGCACTTTTACTAACATTCTCTTCGCTACTTACTTTTGCTAGTAGCGTTGTTCATGCAGAAGATAAAGCAACACCTGTAAAATCAAAATACGTTATTTCCAGTGATTCCTCTTTTGCACCTTTCGTTTTTCAAGACAATAACAATCAATATACAGGTATTGATATGGATTTGATCAAAGCCATTGCTAAAGATCAAGGCTTCAATATCACCATTAAAAATCCTGGTTTTGATGTGGCGCTTAACGATGTACAAACCGGTCATGCTGATGGTATGATTGCAGGAATGACTGTAACGGATGCAAGAAAAAAGACCTTCGATTTCTCAGATTCTTATTATTCAGCAAATTCAATCTTAGCTGTGGCTAAATCCAGCACCATTTCTTCTTATGAAGACTTAAAAGGGAAAACTGTCGGTGTTAAAAATGGGACGTCCTCTCAAACTTTCTTAACTGATAATCAAAAGAAGTATGGTTACAAAATTAAGACTTTTTCTGATGGCGCTTCTCTCTATGATAGTCTGAATTCCGGTTCAGTAGCAGCTATCATGGATGATGAACCTGTCATTAGATATGCCATTAAGCAAGGGAAAAAATTTAAAACACCTATCGAAGGAACTCCTAGCGGTAAATTGGCTTTCGCTGTAAAAAAAGGAAGTAATCCTGAATTGATTAAGATGTTCAACAATGGACTAGCTAACTTGAAAAAGAATGGAACTTACGATAAGATTCTCGAAAAATACCTAGCCGATAATTCTTCTGAATCAGAAGTTGATGAATCAACTATTTTGGGACTCTTAAAGAATAACTATCCTCAACTTCTTAAAGGTTTTGGTGTAACGATCGCTTTAGCACTTCTTTCCTTTACTATTGCTTTAGTAATCGGTATTATCTTTGGAATGTTTAGTGTCAGCCCTTATAAACCACTACGTTGGATTGCTGAAATCTTTGTCGATGTCATTCGTGGTGTGCCACTTATGATTCTAGCTGCCTTTATCTTCTGGGGTATACCGAACTTGATTGAATCAATTACAAATCAGCAAACTCCTATTAACGATTTTGTGGCAGGTACCATTGCCCTCTCTCTTAATTCAGGTGCCTATATAGCTGAGATTGTGCGTGGCGGTATCCAAGCGGTACCTGCAGGACAGATGGAAGCAAGCCGGAGTTTGGGTATTTCCTATTCTAAGACTATGAGAAAAATCATCTTACCGCAAGCAACTAAAATTATGCTTCCAAACTTTGTCAACCAATTCGTAATTGCACTTAAAGATACTACAATCGTATCTGCGATCGGACTTGTAGAGCTCTTCCAAACTGGTAAAAATATCATCGCTCGTAACTATCAAAGTTTCCGTATGTACGCTATTCTCGCTGTTTTATATCTTTTAATTATTACTTTCCTTACTAGATTAGCTAAACGCTTAGAAAAGAGGATTCAATAATGGCAAAATTAAAAATTGATGTAAATGACCTTCACAAATACTATGGAGAAAATGAAGTCCTTAAAGGTATCACTGCTAAGTTTTATGAGGGGGATGTCGTTTGTATTATCGGGCCTTCTGGATCAGGAAAATCAACTTTTCTTCGCAGTCTTAACTTACTCGAAGAAGTTACTAGTGGTACCATCACTGTTGATGGTTTTGATCTAACTGACAAAAACACTAATGTAGACTTAGTTCGTGAAAATATCGGAATGGTTTTCCAACACTTCAACCTATTTCCACATATGACTGTTCTTGAAAATATCACCTTCGCTCCTGTTCAGCATAAGCGTATGAGCCAAGCTGAAGCGGATGCCTTGGGAATGGAATTACTAGAAAAGGTTGGATTAGCTGACAAGGCTGATGCTAGCCCTAACAGCCTCTCTGGTGGTCAAAAGCAACGTGTAGCTATCGCGCGTGGCTTAGCCATGAACCCCGATATTATGCTCTTTGATGAGCCTACTTCTGCTCTTGACCCAGAAATGGTCGGTGACGTTCTAAATGTTATGAAAGAATTGGCAGAGCAAGGTATGACAATGATTATCGTAACTCACGAAATGGGCTTTGCGCGTCAAGTGGCTAATCGTGTTATCTTTACAGCTGATGGTGAATTCCTTGAAGATGGAAAACCTGACCAAATCTTCGATAATCCTCAGCATCCACGCTTACAAGATTTCCTAGACAAGGTTCTTAATGTATAAAATAACTCCGGCAAAAAGCATTGCCGGAGTTATTTATTTATCTTTTGAAATAGTAAACTATAAACCAATTATTTCTCGCGAATCACTTCGACCTTGTAGCCATCAGGATCTTTAACAAAGTAATAGTTTGGTGGATTACCTGGTAGACCCTTTGGTTCGGTAACCTCATAACCTTTAGCACTATGTTCCTGATGGAGAGCCTCAAGATCAGGTGTACTAAGAGCGATGTGAGCGAATCCATCACCTACGACATAAGGACCGTGATCATAATTATAAGTTAATTCTAATTCATAGTCGTCACCATCAAGTCCTAGATAGACAATGGTGAAGGCATAATCTGGAAAATCCTTGCGACGCAATTCTTTAAATCCGAAAGCATCTTGATAAAAAGCGATTGATTTTTCAAGGTTCTCCACTCGCAGGCAAGTATGTAGCATTTTTGAAGCCATAAGATATAATTCCTCCTTTTGTATATTATAACATTTTTGAAACTAAGTTCCCATTTATCGATTTTATAAATCATCATATTTTTTTACAATCAGCATTTTAAAAACAAAAAAAGGTCCCTGAGGACCAATTTGATATTATTTACCAAGTTTTGCTTTAGCTGCATCTGCAAGAGCTGTGAAAGCTGCTGCATCGTTAACAGCTAAGTCAGCCAACATTTTACGGTTAACTTCAATCTCAGCCAATTTCAAACCATGCATCAATTGTGAGTATGAAAGTCCATTCAAACGAGCAGCCGCATTGATGCGAGTAATCCACAATTTACGGAAGTCACGTTTTTTCTGACGACGGTCACGGTATGCATAGTAGTAAGAGTTCATTACTTGCTCTTTTGCAGTACGGAACAAGATATGTTTTGCTCCATAGTAACCTTTTGCTAATTTAAGAATACGTTTACGACGTTTGCGCGATACAACGCCACCTTTAACACGTGCCATGTTTTATTTCCTCCAATATTTCCTAGAATAATTCAGTGATTAACTTGCTCTTATTTTAAGCGAGTAAGCATTGCTTTGATACGTTTGAAATCTCCTGAATGCACCATAGATGCTTTACGAAGATGACGACGTTGTTTCTTAGTTTTTCCGTGGAAACGGTGTGAAGTGTAAGCACGGAAACGTTTCAAGCCACCAGAACCTGTACGTTTGAAACGTTTAGCTGATGCGCGGTGTGTTTTTTGTTTTGGCATGATAAATTTCTCCTTTTTTTAACTTTTGACAAAATTATTTTTTGTCTGGAAGCGGTGCTAACTGCATAAACATTTGACGTCCATCCATCTTAGCTCTTTGCTCAATAATGGCAACATCTTGAGTTGCTTCAGCAAATTCCGCTAAAACTTTAGCCCCAATCTCTTTATGGGTAATCATCCGCCCTTTGAAGCGAATGGAAACTTTAACTTTATTTCCTTTTTCAAGGAACTTGCGTGCATTGCGAAGTTTAGTATCAAAGTCTCCCTTATCAATGGTCGGACTAAGACGCACTTCTTTTACAGTTACAACGCTTTGTTTTTTACGTTGTTCCTTTTGTTTTTTCTGATACTCAAATTTGAACTTCCCATAGTCCATAATTTTCGCAACAGGCGGCTTAGCTTGTGGTTGAATCAAAACCAAGTCCACATTAGCATCGTCAGCAAGTGCTTGCGCTTCACTAAGTGGCTTAATTCCTAATTGCTCACCTTCAAGACCAATTAAACGAACTTCACGTACACGGATTTCATCATTGATGAATAAGTCTTGCTTTGCTATAGTTTTCACCTCTTTTTTATTTTTCTACTCTTCCAAATCTGAATCAAAATTTTAGAACTCAATGCTTATGTCATAAATCGACCAGCATTTAATTCATTAATTTAGACTAAACTTAGTTGAGTATTCGAGAAAAACAAGAGCGGACTTGCTAACGCAAGCCCGCACTACATGATAGTATTTCATTACTGAAACTTAATCCGTAGAGCCAGACAACGTTAGTCGCAAGGCGAGAAGCTCTCACTTCTGCTTTTCTCAACTCTACTATCATACCAAGTTTCTTATTACTTGTCAAGAATTTTTTTTGCTTTTTCCTCAATAAATGCCACCACATCAGAAATACTTACTCCTGTTGTATCAAAAGTGATGGAGTCTTCAGCCGGACGTAAAGGAGAAACACTACGGTGACTATCTTTATAATCACGGTCAGCAATCTCCTTCTTCAAGACTTCAAGATCTGCAGAAATCCCTCTTTCTAGATTCTCTTTATAGCGACGTTCAGCACGTTCATCAACTGAAGCTACTAAGAAAATCTTGAGCTCGGCATCTGGTAGCACGACCGTGCCAATATCACGACCATCCATGACAATACCACCTTGACTGGCGATCTGTTGCTGAAGACTTACTAATTTTTCTCGAACTTCTGGAATAGCAGAAACCCAAGAAACATTATTAGTAACATCATTTTCGCGAATAGGATGAGTCACATCTACATCCCCAACAAAAACTAACTGTTGACCAGACTCAGAACGACCGAAACTCACAGAATAGTCATCCAACAGTCTAATAATATCTTCTGTATCTGCAGCAGTCAGCTGATGTTGCAAAGCTAGGTAAGTTGCTGCACGATACATAGCCCCTGTATCAAGATAAGTATAACCCAAATCTTTAGCAATTATTTTTGCAACCGTGGACTTCCCACTGGAAGCTGGACCATCAATTGCGATTTGAATCTGTTTCATAGTATCCTCCTAACGAGTTTTAACAACATCGCCTGGATTAGCATACCATGATCCAGTTGTCATATGAGAAGGGTTTAAGCGCTCTAATTCAGCAATAGAAATTCCAGCTCTAGCAGCAATGGCTGCTTCTCCTTCTCCAGCTTGAACAGTAATAGTTCCTTCAGATGAAGCTGTTGTGCTTTCAGAACTAGTTTCAGAGCTTGCAGCAGGTGCAGAACTAGCTACTTGACTACTAGCAGGTGCACTAGTATCAAGAAAACCTTCTTTAGCGGCTTTTTTCCCACCGCCACCAACAGAAAGATAAATCATTCCTGCAACAATCACAATGACCATGATGAAGAAAATAACCGCTAAAATAGTTAGTACTCTATTCGCTAAAACATCACTCGATTTTTTTGTTCTTTTCAAATCTTTTTCTCCATTATCGTAAATATCTTCTTCCCATGGTTCTTTTGCCATGACTTCCTCCTTGAATTTTTTCAAAAATCTTATTACAATATGACTATGAAAGTAACACTCATCCCAGAACGATGCATTGCTTGTGGGCTCTGCCAAACCTATTCTGAACTTTTTGATTACCATGACAATGGTATTGTCAAATTTTCCCACAATGATGAGCTCCTAGAAACTCATATTGAAGAATCAGATGATGTTCTTGAAGCAATCAAAAATTGTCCAACACACGCTCTAAAAAAAGATTAAGAGTGTTTATCCTGATTAGCATAATAGGTTTCAAAGTAATCAATGTGTGTCAAGTTATCAACTAATTCGACTTCACCTTTAAAATGCTTATTTAAAGCTAAATCATTCACAAAATACTTTTTAGGCCACTTTCTCATACAAAAAGTTCGGCCTTTTTCTTTGCCATCAAAATATAGTGTGATCGATGTTTTCGTTACAGCCACTTTTCGAATGGTTGATATGTCGATTTTTGATGGCGTAAAGGGATTAGCTGTTATGATGCGTAAAATCCCATTATCATAAATGGTAAAATAACGATGAACTCCTACACCAAGTAAAACCATAAATAAAAACAGGAAAAACAAGACTAAAGTAGGAACATCCGAACTCTCATACATCAAAGACAGTCCAATAAAGATTGGAATGACAGATAAAGACCAATAAATAACTAAGATTGAAAGATCTGGTTGCCAGTGATATCGAAGTTGTCCAAAAATCTTTATCATATCCTCATCCTCCTCTAACTAGTTTAGCATATTTTGAGAAAAAATGGGAGTATAAATCATCCTATAAAATGATTATTTTATAAGAAATTTTCAAAATAAAAAGTGGTGAAATAACAACCTTTAGGATTGCTTTCAACCACTTTTATAAACTATTGAGGGACTTTGAAAAAGTCTTTTGATAAATATCCTTTACCAGCAACCATATCGTATTCAATCATTTGCATATCGTTAGCTATTTCTTGAGCCTCAGCATCCAGATCAGATTTATCTACACTTGCCTTATGTAATACTTCGGTTTGTAATGCATAGTATGGTGAGACTTTAGAATTTGTTTGCTCCATGACTAAAGCTGAGAAATCACTGGAATTAACTAGTGGATAATTCAGTTTTGGTGTTTCGTAGTTGCTCCAAACAAAATAATCTGTCAGGTATTGATTTTCTTCCTGGTTCTTAAAAATCGGTGTTGGATACAACCCTGGTAAATGGTCACCGTAAAAGACAACTGTTATTTTCTTATTGATTTTTGACAGTTGATCAAGGAAGTTTTTGGTTGCTACATCAGTTTGAAAAAGCAAGCGACTATAGAAGGTTAGCTTTGAATTTTCTTCGTCTGTAAAACCCTCTCCTTTTCCTTCCATTGTTTCAGGATTCGCTTCAAGCCAAGGAGAATGATTTTGCATCGTCATTACAGAAAAGAATTGATTATCTCCTTCTTTAATGTTATCTAAGACTATTTGATAAGTTGAAGCATCGCTAGGACTGACCCCTTCTTTTTGATAACTAATTCCTTTTGTTTCTACGGTGATAAAACGATCATAATTCAAGTGATTATAGATATAGTTTCTTGAATAGTTTGCGGCACCTGCTAAGTGAAGAGCAATTCTGTTTTTGCTTTCGTATAAGTCACTTATAACCGGAGTTTTATTCATCTTAGGAAAAACTTCTGTGTAAAGTATCGAAACACTTTGAGAAATATTATAAAATGGCAAACCAGTTAAAGTCTGGAATTCCATGTTAGCTGTTCCTCCACCATAACCATCCGATCTCATGAGACCACTAGTTGATTTAGTTTTGATCTCTTCAATATTCGGAATCGGATTTTCAGTCAGAGTGACCCCTTGTATGCGTCTTGGATCAGCAAAACTCTCACTCAATACATAAATAACTGTATGATCTTTTAAGTTGTCTGTTCGAGCTTGATTTATCTCCTCTGCCTTTTTAGCATACTTCTCTTCTATTTCTTTTATCTTAGACGCCTTATAGCCTTCTGGTTTAGCCATTACTTCTGTCGTCAATTGATTTATCCAGACGTAAGCTAATGAACGATAGCGTGCATTATTTGCATTACCAAGCCAGGTAATATCTTGTAAGTTATTCAGAACTGTAATGACAGGTATATTTCTTTTGACCTTACCATTTTCCTTCTGAGCAAACACCTGAAAAATCCCAATCAAACACAAGAAAACACAAACCAGTCTTACAAACCTACGACTGAATTTTTGAATCATTTTTCCTTTGAACAGGAAATAGTTAAGAATTAAAAATCCAATAATCAGTATAGTTAGCCATTTCAATGCTTCATTCATGTAAGAGGTATCCACAAAACTAAGCAATGTACTTGGTGAAGAAAGCCAAATCATATCACTTGGTAAGACAGGCTCACCTCGCATGCTAAACTTGATTGAATTCGCAATTACAAATAAGCTCATTCCTCCAATCAAGATGACTGTTGTCAAAAAATACCGGTTAATGAGCAGGTATAAGAACAAGAAGATCAAAAAGAGAATAATAATCTGAAGACTAGTCGCTCCAGGCAACTGATAGTATTCTAAAAAAGGTGTTCCCTTGCCAAGTCCCATTTGAATCAAATAGTTAAAGACAACTGCAGCTGTCATACTAGTTGCCACCGCTAAAGAATAGGAACTTCTATTTTTAAGTAAGTGACTTAAACCTCTTACGAAATGGTAGGAAATAAATGTTGCTAGCAGAGAAAATACTGCTACTATCACTGTTACAAGCCAGAAATGGTGTTCTGTAAACAATTCACTGCCATATTTATGATTCAAAGCCATAAACCATTCAGTTTGGTAAAGTGCTTGAGGAAATTTACTATCTGTCAAAAGGAAAGATAGTAAAATTTGTGACAGAACAAGGAATTCAACATTGGATGACAACTGAATCCTGTTCAGACGAAAAGATACTATCTTTAAGGTTCTAAAGATCAGTGTTAAAATAGCTATCGTAGGTACTAACCACAATAAAACTGGAAAGAAATTTCTTTGAGAAAATACATGCTCAAACCAATTCCAACTTTTATAACTCTCATTATTGATATTTAAAGCATCTTCAACTAAATTTGACAAGAAGGAATACAAAATATAGATATAAGCTAAGCGAATAAGAGATACAAATTTAAAACGATAACAAGACAGTAAAATTGGAATGCCACCTAACCCAATGAGGTAAAAAATTCTTTCTTGCTTAATTAGAATTCTTACTGGAGCAGTTGGATCAGTCTCTCTAACTAACTGGCTTTGAATTAAGAACAAATTGATAAAAAAGAATAAAATAGGCAGGATAAACAATAAAAAACGTTCTATTTTAACTGCTTTTTTCATGACTTGCCCTTCCCTAACAATCGTTTTAAGATGTATTTGATAGCTCTTGCAGGTCCAATAAAGATGTATTTCATAGCCCCCTTGATTCCACCAATCTGGTTAAAATCTACAAAGGTATGAGGCTGTAAATCTTCTCGATTATTTAGTTGCTTGTTATCGATAAAAGCTGTTAGACTGAGTTGATTATAAGAAATCTTAAAGTCATACTGCTTGTCCCAAGCAATATAAACCAAAAGTCTTTCTATCGCATGAAGAATGGAATTTTGTGGAAGTGGCTCACTCGGAACATCCTCCTCCGTCAAGTTTAAATCAAATAAAGGAGACAATGCGTCATATTTAAACCAAACGAAGGTTCCATAGCTCATGACAAAGGTATTCATTTGCTTAAAGTCAACTTCTTTTTGACAATTCATGCGCTCCCACAGTTTGTTCATCTCAGGAGAAATCAGGGCTTCATTCCAGGCGACTACAATCCTGTTAAAGCGGAAGAAGCTAGGAATGTCAGCTATGACTAGCCCTAAGCGATCATCTTGTCCTAATTGACTAACTATCTGATCTGCTGGATGAACAAGCATGTTAATTAGCTCTTTACGCCAACTTTCTCCAGCCCAATAATCAGCTTCTTTAGATTTTTTTGTATGAAAATGCCCAATATAGTCATACTGAGATAGATGTCTCTTTAATTTAAGCATAGGAAGAACATCTCGCCCAACATTTCCTGTTACAAAAACTTCTGCTTTTGCTTGTTTTCCCTCTAAAATGCCAAGTATCTCGTTCTTTTTCTTTTCGCTATCTGTTGTAATGAATAAGTCATAAGAGAAATGGAAAGATTCAAATGCATGAAGGAATTCAGCTAGTAAATCTACATAAAAAACATGAAGGTGGACAGCTATTTTCTTGTCAGGTATAGAAATTGGAAGAGACAAATCTAAAATTTTCCTTCCAAGCAAGTAAGGATAGTCAGGCAAATCAATACGAGACATATGTTTGACAATTAAATCAACAGGATAGTCCGTTGTATTTTCAATGTCGTTTAAAATATAAGGTGTTAATCCTTCATTTGCTGCTATTGTTTTTACTTTGATAAACGGCACTCTATTTTTTAGGATAGAGGTTGGATTATAGTAAGAAAAATCCGGATAGAGCATACCTGAAGCATCAGCCTGGATTGTATTAAAAACGGTCTGATAGTGAAAACCTGCCTGCACTAAATTAGTTGTAACCTGGGTTTCATAATGATCTATGACATCTTGAACTTCTGTAAAATCCTGAATGTTTTGCCAGAATAGTTGAAAGGCTTCTGAATTGACTACATTTTTCTTAAATGATAGATAATAACTTTGGATATGCTCGTTAAAATCTTTGTCTTTACGATAATTCGTCATTCCCCAGAAATCAACGTTTCTATCACTTTCAAAATCCTGGTAAAGAGACTCTAAATCCCACAGAGGTCCAAAGCATGTGTCATTCATTAAAGTGACTGAATCATAGCTTTTTAATTCTTCAAAGCCGACCTTTTTCATTCCATCTCGCCAAGCAGCAAAATCAAAACCGATGTTCTTTCTCAAAAGAACTTCATCAACTAATTCTTTCTTCAGTTCATCTTCCTGATCTTGACTTATCTTGCTGTTTGAAATGAAAATCACCTTCCTAAAGAGGGGACGCATTTTTTCAAGCTGATAAAGTACATGTTCACTAATCTGATTGAACTTATTAAAGTGAACATATAAAAGTAATCGTTCCATTTTATTTCCTTATTCTTAAGAATTTCAAGATTTTCGTTGGGATTGTCCAACGTCTTGAATTGATAACAGTCTTGTAAGCTTTTTTCGTAACCTCTAATTCAGCTTCAAGCTCTTCAATCTTACTGCTACTATCCAACATTTCCGCTGTAAACACTTTTCCGATATAATCAGGAGCAGACGCATCATCCAAAGAAATCATCTTATAGCTCAATTGATAGATTGCTTCTTCTTCAACTTCATAAATCAACTGCGGATCAGGTTCGTTAAAGAGATACAAGTCATCAGTAATGACACCGTTCGTATAGATAGGTAAGGACACATTCCCATCAGGCCCTCTCAATTCTACTTCAGAATAGTAACTTGGACGTTCCGAAAGATCTACACGAATAACAGAAGTTCCTTTAGGAATTTCAAAACTTATGCTATCTTCTTTTTGAAGTAGTTTAGTAAAGGTACGATCTTCTGAGTAAGCATTCTCCTCATTGCCAAAATAAACTGTAACAGACTCCATCCCAATATGAGACAGAGAATCCATAGGCTTGGATAGACGAATTTCATAAGTATTGTTTCGCTCAAGAAGAATCTTAGTCATCTCTTTAAAATCAGCATTAGGATATTTATCAAGATAGTCAAGTTGCGTTTGTAACAACTTTTGGAAACGACGTTCTAATTTTCTAAAATCACAAGGACGTGAATCTGACCCTTGATTAATTGTATACGCAACCGTCGGTTCATCTAGAAAAGCTAAAGAGGTCCGTTGGAAGAGCTCCATTTGCAGATTAAAGGTGTCATCTGATGTAGTTAAATCCAACTCTTGATTCACTTCTAGCATTAGGTCTCTATCGACCAACCAAGTAGATGCCATGGTAAACCCTCGGGTGGCCAACATTTTTTCATAAGTATCCGCAAGGGGGATTGTTTTGTTGGCAAAGCCTGCCTTGGAAACAAAGTCTCCCTTTTCATCATAGATATCAAAATCTGTATTAGACCATTTACAGTCAGGCTTACTCTCCAATAAATCAACCTGCTTTTGAAGCTTTAGAGGATCCAGCCAGAAGTCATCACCATCACATCGAGCAATGAAGTTCCCTCGTGCCTCTTTACAGATAGTAACCCATGTTTTGGCAATTCCTTGATTTTCATCATGATAAAAGGCACGAATCAAATCAGGAAAATTTGCTTGATAGTCTTGTATTATTCGGCGAGATCCATCACTTGAGGCATCATCCACCAAAATAATTTCAAAGGGAAAACTCGTTTTCTGAGCTAAAAAACTATCAATAGTCTTTTTCAACCACGGTTCTTTGTTAAAAACAGTACAAATAATCGAAACAAAAGGCGTCGTTTCCATATCTCCCTCAGTCTAGTCCGTTATTGACCATGTTCCATTGCGCTGGATTAAGCCACTTGCTGAATCCATAGCAGACTTATCATCCAAATCTATATCATCTCGATTGATGAAAATGAGTGGAGTTTGAGTAGCATCTGAGAAGGCCAACATTTGCCCCTCGGCATCTCGGACTGTTACCTCCAATTTCATTTTCAAATCATTCACTGTTGGAAGTGAACAAGTGTAATGAACTCTTTTGTGACCAGCACCAGTCATTAATTGGTTCATCGAATTGTCGTTATAAATCCAAATATTCCGATCGATATCTGTTAAAGAAAGAGCAATATAAGTTTGAATATCCTCTCGAACATCAAAGTCAATCTGGAACTGAATTGGATCTTGTGGGCGTAACTTATTCGAACTTAACAACTGTAATTGAAAGTTTTCAACCAAAACTTGTTCATCCGAAGAAGCTTGTCCATCTCCAGTCGCTTCTCCTCCATGTTGCAAAGGTGCTGTATTATCAAAACTATATTGGTTAGCTACATTTTCTGGACTACCGATTGCCTTAACCAAACCATTTTCAATCAAAACAGCCTTATTGCAATACTTCTTAACTGCTCCCATATCGTGGGTAACAAGAATGGTCGTTTTCCCTGATTTCTTCCGTTCTTGGAAGTAATCATTACATTTACGCTGAAAAGCCTCATCTCCTACTGCAAGAACCTCATCCAAAATCAAGATATCACCCTGCGCTTTAATGGCAACTGAGAAAGCAAGACGAACCTGCATTCCAGAAGAGTAATTCTTGAGCTTTTGGTTCATAAAATCATGCAACTCAGCAAAGTCCACAATATCATCATACATGGCGTTAATTTCAGCTGTTGAGAAGCCCAGCATGGCACCATTCATATAAACATTTTCACGACCTGTTAGTTCAGGATTAAAACCGACTCCAAGCTCAATGAAAGAAACTAACTTTCCATCGATTGTGACGGAACCCTTTTCAGGTACGTAGATTTCAGAAATAATTTTTAAGAGAGTAGACTTCCCAGAACCATTTCGACCCAAGATTCCGAAAAAGTCTCCTTTTTCTACTTCAAAGGAAATATCGTTAAGGACGTGCTGTTCTTTATAACCTTTAATTCCTTTAAAGCGATTGACCATAGCAGTACGAAGACTGTTAGTTGCCTCAGTAGGTAACTTAAAGTACTTGCTGACATGGTCTACTTTTACTGCAATTTGTTTATCTGTCATTAGAGGATCTCCGCAAATTTCTTAGAATGTTTGTTAAAGTAAGCAAAGCCAGCTAGGAAAATAAGAATTGGTAATACATAAGGAACAAGAACCAAAAACTTATTTTCAACCAAAAGCCAGACAGGTGTATTGGCCTTATCAATCAAGAAATAACGCATGTCTTGGATAATCTGAGCCAGAGGATTCATCATAACCAATTTGGCTGCCCATGGGTTGCGGTCCGCAATAAATGTAATAGGATAAATAATTGGTGTCGCATATAAGCCGGCTTGTAGCACTACTTCCCAGATTTGTGATAAATCACGGAAGCGGACAAAGAAAGTTGATAAGATCAGAGCACAACCAGTTGCCATCAAAAACAACTCAAGGAAGAGAGGGATCACCATCAAAGCCGACCAGCTGAAGGTCACTCCATTAAAGAGCGAGAAAATCAAGACAACGACTAAATTGATAGCGAAATTAATGGCTGCGCCTGAAATAGCTGACAAGACAATAATATGCTTTGAAAAATTTAGCTTACGCAAAAGATCGCCCCGACTAACAACCGATACCATCCCCATAGAAGTCGCTTCTGAGAAAAATCCCCAAATAACGTTGGCTAATAATAAAGCAACCGGAAAATGAGGAACATCTCCACCTAAACGCAAGAAACGGATAAAGACGATATACATAATACTAAAGGTCATCAATGGCTTCAAAATAGACCAAAGATAGCCGATTGCTGATCCTTGATAGCGTAATTTAAAGTCCGTTTTAATTAACTCTCGTAATAAAATTCGATTTTTCTGACTAAAAACGTCAAACATTATTTTTTACCTCTATATGCAAACTTTGTCAATATCAAGGTTGTAAAAACACAAGTGTGAAAAGCACGATTCTTACGGTAGCCATATTTGCGTATACGTGCTAAGCGTTCCCTAAACGGCACGTCCATGATAGTCACAAAGTTTTCAATTAATTCTTTATTTTCAGGGCTCAAAGACAAATCTAATAAATTTTTTGCTTGCTCTTGACTAGCCTTGATAAGGTGCCAATACTTGGCAAAAAGCACATGGGGCCGAACCCAGTTTTTCACCCTTTTTCTAAGAGTACGTGCTCCCAAAACGTTACTACTATGCTGACGATAAAGCTCGGTTGGCTTATCAATATAGACAAGCTTTCCAAAGGCAGAGGCCAGCAAGGCTAAGTACCAATCATGCATGAGAAGTTCATGGGCTTCTTGCCCTGTCCATAACTCAGCCAAGGCGTGATTGATCATTGCTACTCCACCTGTTACAGTGTTTTCTGTCAACTCTTGTACTAGTTCTGTATTTGCATGATCAGACTGAGTACGAATCATACTTTCGTGCTGAACAGCCAGGTTTTCATCCACTACTTTTAAATCTGTATAAAGCAATAATGGCTTATCTTGTGGGTATTTCTCAGCTTCTGCCACTTGAAGCGCAATCTTATCAGGTAGCCAAACATCATCTTGATCACTAAAGCAATAAAAGTCTGCTTTCTCATATTTTAAGAGAGTATGGAAACTCTTTATGACTCCAAGATTTTCAATCTGATATTCATTGATAAAATGAATACGAGGATCCTGAGCTACCAATCCTTGAATAACCGCAACAGTTCCATCCGATGACCCATCATCTCGAATAAAAAGCTGCCAATTTTGATAGGTCTGTTGCTGGATACTTTCAACCTGCTCTTTTAGGAATTGCTCACCATTGTAGGTGGACAACAAGATATTTACTTTCATGATAAGAATAACTCCTCATATTCACCGACAATCTTTTCCCAAGTATAATTATCTTTCATGTTTTGCTTAGCTGTTTGGCCAAAATCAGAAAAGTCATTTTGGCTGTCCACTTGATTTAACAAATCAGCTAAGCTATTCTTTTCCTTCTTCCAATAAAGAGCCGTTTCTTTGGCTACTTGCCGATTAAAATCTACACCTAAAACTAGGTTGAGATCTGTTTGAGCCAAAGCCTCAAGTAAGCCTGGATTAGTCCCTCCGACTTCATGACCATGAAGATAAGCAAAAGCATGGTTGCGAATATATTTCAATAGTTCCTGGTCATAAACTGTCCCTACAAATTTGATCCTCTTATCTCGATCAAAGTTCGTTTTCTGTCGCAATTCATCAAAATAGGAATTACCGTCATGATTACAAATAATAACTAAATCTCGTTTGGTATTTGAAGCCATAAATTCTCGGATAATAGTCTCATAGTTATTTTCCGGCACAAAACGACCAACAATCAGATAGTAGTTATCTTCTTTGCTCTGCCATTTTCCGAAGAAATTCCGAACTTTCTCATCTTGATTAGTCAAGCTAGAAAGCTTAAGATCTGTACCATAAGCAATAAAAGTCGTCTTAGACCATGGATAGGCATTCTGGATGTAGGATTCAATACCTTGATTATCGCATATAACCAAATCTGCATGTTTGGTCATCAACTTCTCAGAGTATTTAAGGTAGCTTTGAACAGGCTTAGGCCACTTAGCCCGTTTCCACTCAAGACCGTCTGGATTGATAAAAAATGTCCCGCCTGCTTTATGAATCATTTTGGCAAAAGGTGCAATAAAGGCACCAATCGTATTTCCTAAGATGTAGAAAACAGGCGACTCAATTTTTTGTTCTTTGATCATTTTTAAAGCATACCGAATAGCCATCATGTCATAAGCAATCACTCTAGCTGGACCTAAATTAGGCGCTTTAATACTAAAACAATCAACACCTTTATACATAGTATGCTGTCCTCTCTCATGCTCAGACAAACAGGCAACATGATATTGCAACTGAGAAGATACTTGATGTTCAACTAATTTTTCTACAAAGGTTTCAAAACCTCCGTATTTTGCAGGAAGACCTCGGCTTCCAATAATAAAGACATGTTGCATATTCTTCTCCGATTCAAATTTATTGCAATCTAATCTATTATACCATTTTATCGACTTTTATGTGAGCTTAGACCTGAAAAAATGATAGATCAGTAGGATATTCTAATTTTAGAAGAGCATCCTTTGATAAATTTATGACTTTCTTTCATCATTATAAAAAAGACTGAAACACCTGTTTCAGCCTCTTCTTCTTATTTCTTTTCTTGTTTATAGAATTCTTTCAGGGCATCTTGCCAGCTTGGAATAACAAAGCCAGTCGCCTTTGCCTTAGTCAAGCTCATAGTTGAATTGAGTGGCCGTTTTGCTTTAGCAGGGAATTGACTTGAATCCACTGGTTTAACTTCTACATTCGTATCCTTGAGAATCTCAACTGCAAAGTCATACCAAGTAGTGTCTTCTGTAGCATCATTAGACAGATGGTAATAACCAAATTCCTTTTGATTTTCAGCCAAGTAGGTCATGAATTCAGCTAAGGTACGAGTCCAAGTAGGACGGCCATGCTGGTCGTTAACAACTGTCAAGGTTGGGTGAGTTTTAGCTAGATTTTGCATAGTAAAGACAAAGTTTTTACCATAATTACCAAAGACCCAAGCTGTACGAATAATGTAGAAACGACTAGAATACTTCTCTACCAACTCTTCTCCCATACGCTTGGTACGGCCGTATTCTGTTTTAGGATCTGGTTGATCATCTACTTCCCATTCTTCACCGACAGGCTTTTGGCCATCAAAGACATAGTCCGTAGAAATATAAACTAATGTCGCTCCGTGTGCTTCAGCCGCTTTTGCTACATTTTCTGTTCCGGTCACATTGATAGCAAAGTTAAGCTCTTTTCCTTCATCCTCTGCTGCATCAACTGCTGTATAAGCGGCACAGTGATAAACTAAAGTTGGTTTAACTTCTGCAAAGACCTTTTCAACCATTTCAGCATTCGTAATATCCATTTCGGCAACATCAACTGCAACATAGTCCTCATTACGCTCATCTAAAAGATGACGAAGTTCTGTTCCAAGTTGACCATTTGAACCTGTGATTAAAATCATGTGTTATTCTTCTCCTGTCGTAAACATTCAATGAAAATATTATAACAAAAAAAGCAGAAAAAATCTGCTTATTTACTCTTCTCTTTAATGATGTAGACAGGCCGTTTTTTAGTTTCTGTAAAGACTTTGCCAATATATTTCCCCAAAATTCCGATGGTCAGTAACTGAAAACCACCAATAAAGAGGATAACTGTCATGAGTGAAGGCCAACCTGATGTAGGATCACCGAATACTAGAGTTCTTACAACGATAAAAACAACCAAAATAAATGCAAGCATCCAAGAAAGCAAACCTCCCAAGAAAGCAATATGCAAAGGAGCTTCTGAAAAGTTGACTATCCCTTCTAAAGAATAGTTAAAAAGCTGCCAAAAATTCCAAGACGTCTTTCCTGCCACGCGCTCAACGTTTTTATATTCTAAATACTCCGTTTTAAAACCTACCCAGGCAAAAATTCCTTTAGAGAAACGATTGTATTCAGAAACCTCCAAAATAGCATCTACCATAGGTCGACGCATAAGGCGAAAATCACGCGCACCATCCACCATTTCTACCTGGCTAATTTTGTTAATCAGCTTATAAAAAAGATTTGCAAAGAAACTCCTAATAGGTGGTTCTCCATCACGACTAGTTCGACGTGTCCCCACACAGTCTAGATCTTTCTGTTCGTCCAACATGGTTTTCATTTCAACTAAAAGCTCTGGCGGATCCTGTAAATCCACATCCATGACCGTCACAAGCTCTCCTCTTGCATGCTGAAGACCAGCATATAAAGCCGCTTCTTTCCCAAAGTTCCTAGAAAATGAAATAAAATGAGCATTGGGATCCATCATATTAAGTTCATGCAAAATTTCCAAGGTTCTATCTTGAGAACCATCATTGACGAAAATATACTCTATGTTATCATGAAGTCTTGGCTTTATTTTTTCCATTTCCGCATAGAAAAGCGGAAGGCTTTCTTCCTCATTGTAACAAGGAACAATTACTGAAATGGTCATAGTTACTCCTTTAAGTGTTAATTGTATAATAAAATATTTCACCTGTAAAGTTTGATTTCATTTTTTAAATCAGCTTTTCCATTCTTTCTTCTTTTTATTTGATAAAAAACGAAAATAATAAATCCCCACAACAGGCCTTCAACCAAGAAAAAGAAATGCTGAAGGAAAGTCTTATGATGACTAATTTTAACATGACCACTAGAAAAAACTCTTAAAAAAATCTTCCCATTATGTAACGCCATTTTCTGAGTCTTGGGTCTATGGAGTTTCTGGTTTTTCTCTTGTTCCTCTTGACTTAACTGACGATACTTCAAAGCAGGCTGAGTACCAGAAGCACCATTAATATAGTCAGCAATATATCCTTTATACCAAGGTCTAGGGACAAAGAAACTTGCATTTTTTGCAGTTAAGATAACATCAAATTCTAAAGAATTGTAAGAAGACTTTATATTTTTTATTTTTGCTCCTTCTACATCATCAAATTGAGTAATCGAACTGTCACGTATAGAAACTGGATCAACATCTAAATTATAATATTCATCACCAATAGTATTCGAAAACTGTTCTCTATCTCCCTTATAATAACTAAGCATTCTTTGATTTATTTCTGATATATAGTTCTTATGATCTGTCCTCAGGTTAATAACTGGAGAATAAGAAATTAAAACTGTCCCAAGATATACCAATGTTGATAGACTAGCAAAGCTGATAGACCAAATGTGGCTAAAGTCGTTAACTAAAATCCAAATCAAAAGGAAAGGAACGAAAAAGAGCAGACGACCAGTATATTGGATAGCTCCCAAAAAACCAAATTTTAACAGACTATTCCAAGGTAAAACTGCTGTTGTAGAAACCGCCATAATGGCTACTAGTATTAAAAGTTTCTGGCTGGCTTCACTTAAATATTTAAAACGATATACTAGATAAAAGAATAATATAATCGCTAGGATATCAATTTTTAAAAATAAAGATGTAAATGGTGCAAACAACCCACTAAATTTGAGCTGTAAAATATTTGGAACGTTAAACATACGAGCGTTTTCAAAAGGAAAATCACGAGCCGTCCAATTGAAATAGAAAATTTGTGAACTGACCTGTTCCAGATATTGAGCTAAGTAACCAATAGAAAGTAAAATACCAATAAAGACGGATACAAGAAAAGAGATTATTTTTTTTACAGTTAATTTACGAACACATAGTAAAACAAAAATTAATGAATAGATGGCCAAAATTAAGGTAGATAAAATATGTGTTTGAATAAGTAAGGCAATGGTAATTCCTAATAAAGCGGGGCTATATTTATTTAAAAATAAAACCTTGTATATGGTATAAAACAGAATAGGAACTAATGGCATAGACATCGTCATACCATAGCCAAATAAAGGAAAGTAGAGAGGAACTATCAAAGCTCCACACAAACTTTTAATAGAATCTTGACTGATTTTTTTGAAGCAATAGAAACTTGTCAAGGAAGTGGAAAGAACCAACAAGAATGCGAAGAAATCAAAAGTCAAATCAGCCCGCTGAACTAGCATAAATAAGAGAGCAGGTAAATAAAATTGCCAATTACCATAAAACATTGGAACCGCATATCCTGTACCAAAAGCAAATATATGATTTAAGTTAGGCAATAAATCAAAATGACTGATAGACTGTGACAATCCGACTATTCGAGTCAAATGAAAAACATAGTCAAACACACGACTCTGAGTATTAATCGCCACATGTGAAACGAGAACAAACAATAATGAATAGAAAAATAGAATCAAAGGATATCTATACTTTTTTATTGAATCTAAAATCATATTTTCCCCCAAAACCAAGCAAAATAACTAATCATTCTTTATTCAAGGATAAAAATTTAAGTTATACCAAGTATAGCAACATGTTTAAAGACCGTCAAGATGACTGATATTAAAACAGACAGGACTTAGATTCCCGTCTGTTTTTATTTAAATATAAAAAAATTAAACTACCGCATAAATGATTGCTAAAGTATGGATCATGGATAAGCCAACAATAATAACACTGCTTTCTACAATCCAGTGATCAGTTATAAAATCAAATTTTAATTGATTTTTAGAACAGCTAACAATTACTGGGAGCATTAGAGCTAAGACTCCCAAATAATATCTTCCCTGAACACCTAAGACAGTATATGATCCTACAGGAGTCCATGTCAGGTAGAGAGTCAAAGAAATCAAACCAATAATTGCCAACGAAACCAGTACTGCTCCAATTTTTGAAATCAAAGGAATTTTAAAACGTCCAACATTAGCTAAAGCAATTAAAGTGTAAAAAACATAAATTGGAATAAGAACCTCATTCATTGATAGATCCAACCAACCAAAGTTAAATAGTTGATCAAGATGACTAACGGACAAAAGGATTTCTTTAAAAATAACTGGTAGGTAATCTTGTGGATGATGGATCAGGTTCATTAATTGACCACGTAAGTCAGCACCTTCTAATTGAAAATTAGCTAATTTCACTTGTTGGCTGAGTAAAAACCAAAATACAGTTACTGCTCCTACACAAAGAACAGCAGAAATAACCTTGCCATAAAAGAATCTACCATTAAACTTAGATTTTGGAATAAAAAGCAATAATCCAATTAGCAGAACATAAGGGAGCTTCATCGTGGCTAGAAGGCAACAAATGATGACATAAAGAATCAAATCTCTATTTCTTACCTTCTTCTCGCTATCACTAACCCAACTAATAAAGAGTGATACGATAATATAAGCCAATCCGAGTGATACACTGTCCTGATTATATGAGCCAGCCAGTACTAAATTCATTGGAATAAACGCAACCATCATTATAAGTTGCTTAGCTTTACCTGATAATCGAATGGCAAAATAAGCCAAAACTGCATAAGCTAAAGCATTAAATATTCTGCCTAAATAGTACGAGATACCTACACTCAAATGTAAAAATTTACCAATTCCAAAGCCAATTGCCTGAGGAATATAACCAATGAACCAATATGAATTAGTAGCTCGGTAATCAGTCGAACGACCAAAACCAACTTTTTTATCTGTCTGACCTTCATTGAAAAGATTGGTTTTAGTTAATGGAGACTTGATTTGATCATAAATATCAAAAAAATCTTCTGAAATGAGAGGTTTACTATTATCTAAATTCAGATCTCCCTCAACAATATGAATCGTTCTAGCTAAATGAACTGGTTCGTCAGGAGTGTTTAAAACCGGAGTTATCAAAGAAGTCAAAACTCCCGAAAAGACAAGAGCATAAAATATTGCAATATTTTTTTTAGGTAAAAATAATAAAAATACTGCAATGAGAAGAACAACTGCCAGTCCTATCTTTGGGACATCCAAAAGATGTTTTGTATAAATTACAAACATAAAAGCGGATAAGACCAAAAAAGTAAAAATATATTTTATGTTAGCCTGATAGGCATCTTTCATGAATTTCATATTTATCTCCTAGTGGTTAGTATCCTGACTCTTGACATAAAACTTCATAATCACTCTTGAAAACCACTTTGGCCAAAATAGATTATACATATACAAATCTTCTTTTGTGCGAGTATTATCTGAAATAGTCTTGGTTGTCTCAGATTCTTGATGAATACGATGGCACATTAATGCTTCCGGAATATAAAGAAAGCTTCCTTTGTATTCATTAATTTTATACCAAGCATACCAATCAAGACTAACTCTCATATCTTCATCAAAACGGAAATTTCTTAATTTTTCAAGATTGTATGAAACCGCAGGACAACAGATGGGATTTCCAAAAGCTAAGACGCGCTTTCTCCAAAAACGTGAGGTTGGAAAAATTGATAAGGTACCAAGCATAAGGCGCTTAATTTTTAAATTCGTATTCGCATCAATTTTACTTCCATTTTTTTCTTCAAAATAATCAGTAAAACTAATCAATCCATCTTGGTGAGCCTCAAAAGCCTCCAGAGTCTTTTCAAGAAATTTAGGCTCGTAATAGTCATCCTGATGAGCAATTGTAGCATATTTTGTAGTTACGAACGATAACGCTTGATTCCAATCTCTTCCAATTCCACCACCGGTTTTGTGATGAACTGGAATATCATACTTTCCACAAATATCATAAATTGAGGTCAAAGGTGTGGAGGTATAACAAATTATCTTAGAAGTAAGAGTTTGATTTTTTAAAGACTGAATACACGCTTCTAGATACTGGCTTTCACCATAGGCACAAATCACCCAGGTATGTTGAGAATTTAAGGGCATTAAAGCTTTCCTTTCCATTTTCTTACCTTGATATAAGTTAAGTAACTTCCAATTGAATAAATAAGCATTACAAACAGAAAACTATACGAAGCTCCAAGTAGACCTTTTGACATTACAAAAGGATTTGTAATAGCAATTGAAACGATAAACATAAGTAGGTATACCAGTATGAGTTTTCGTTGCATTCTAAAAATAGTGAGGATATCTCCAAGAACAATTCCAACTGAATAAAGAATCCCAGAGAAAACTAGAATTGTCAAAGTCAGAGCGTCGCCAGCAAGATCCACACCAAAAACTATACTTAAAATAGGAGTTCCAATTAAAAAAGCTAACATCGTTAAAATAGCTCCACCTCCAAGCAAGTAGATACCGATCTGCTTCACTGTTCGATCAAACTTTGCAAACTCTTTTCTTTGCCATTGAATAGCTAAGCTTGTAGTTAATGGTCGAAGAATAAGGATAAATAAACTCATGAAGAACACTGGCATGAATAAAATATTGTAATTCCTTTGAAGTCCTTCTGCTAATTTTCCAAGTTGAATAGCTTTATCAATTGCTATTCTAGGTTCGTTAAAAATATATGCCAAGAGGAAACCGCTGATAAATAAAGGAATACAGCCTTTTAAAATCACAAAGGCGTCTTTGACCTGCAACTTGATGGAACTCTTATCAAAAGAAGCTTTATCAAAGGATAGCGACTTGGGAAAATCATAAATCCAAACAAATACAAAATTAAAAAGAAACAAGATTAAAAGAGAAACTTCTAAAGATTTGAGAATAACTAGAGAGATAAGAAGAATAAAAATACTTACTCCGTATCTGATTGTCATGGATTTACCAGCAATATCTAACCTCTCATGTTGCTGGAAGAGCCCCTGAAATAAATCAGATATAGCCTCACACATCCGAAACAGAACATATAAAACTACTACTGCCAACTTTGAAGTATCTGAAAAATCAAAATGAACTAGAAATAGATATGGAAATAAGGTAATTAGCATAAGAGTAATAGAAAATACTCTTGCAATCGTATAGCTGGTAAAACTATGTTTAAAAGTCACATCAGTTCCCTGATAGGTTCTAACTTGAAAAAGTCCAAGAACAACTAATATACCAGCAATACCATATGCTAAACTGAATACATCAGCCATTTTTGCAGAAGAAAGTCTAGAAACAATCATCATAAAAATAGCTGAGGAACCAGCAAACATTAGATTCCCCAGTAAATTCCAAAAATATATTTCTTTTGCTGACACTTTATTCTTCATCTTGATCACTTTTTTCCTTTAAAGCAATTTTTTGCGCCAATTGACGAATCTGAACTGACTGTTTCGAAAGATGTCTAGTTAAAGAAAAAGTTAAATAAAGCAGTAAGCAGATAGCAACAAAGAATATTAAGTTACTAGCCACTTGTACTCCCATTAGATGTGCAAAAAAAGTTAGAATGTCTGGAAACCAGACAAAAGGCAGAGAAATGATAGATAAAACAATCCATGAAATAACATTTTTCATCTCTACTTGCTTTTTAGCAACTAAACGAAGAATATTAAACAAAAATGCCAAAATGAGAATAGTAATTAAAAAAATAAGCATATTATTTCTTATATCCTCCACTAATCTTTGCAACCAGTATTGCTATAGATACTTTAATCATATAATACACAGACTTAGTCAAGGTAATCGAAGATGTACCATGTTCTCTTTCATTCATTAGAACAGGCATCTCTTCCACTTTAAAACCAGCCTCTAATAAGGAAACTATAGTTTCTGGTTCAGGATAATCACTAGGATAGTGCTCAGCAAATAATTCAATGACTGATTTATTAACAACTCTTAATCCTGATGTTGGATCCGTGATCTTCTTTCCAGTCAATAATTTAATTAATTTTTCAAAAAAAGTGATTCCAATTCTTCTAGCGAAAGAAGACTGAAATCCTTGATTCTCAATAAATCGAGATCCTATTACCATGTCAACTTTATCTTTTTTTATACGTTCAAGCATCATCTTAATATATTGAGGATTATGTTGACCATCTCCATCTACTTGAACAGCATATTGATAATTATTTTGAACAGCATAGAGGTATCCTGTTTGAACCGCACCGCCGATTCCTAAATTAATTGGCAAATCAATAACATTAAATTTATTTTCACGACAAATTTCCAAAGTATTATCTGTAGAACAATCATTGATAATTACGTAATCAAATTCTGGTGTATGTGTTTTTATCATCTTGATTGTTTTTTGAATATTACCACTTTCGTTAAAGGCAGGGATAATAATCAATAATTCCGAAGACTTCACTAACTCACATTCTCCTTAAAAGTCATATAGACTCATTATACTATAACCAAGCCCTTATTTCTACTGTTTCCATACAAGAAGGAGAGAAATCATAGAATGAAAAAGAAATATACCTTAGCTAATGGTATGTTCATGTGCTATAGTCAAAATTAATTCACCATAATATCCGTGAAAAAGATCATCTTTATTATATTAAGAAAGCTCTAAAATATTCAACTATTACAAAAAGCCTAACACATATTTATGCTAGGCTTATCTAAAATTTCTAAATTCCAATAATAACTATTCGTCAAATCCATTGGGATGTTTGCTCTGCCAACGCCAAGCATCTTGGCACATCCTCGAGATATCAAATTGAGATTCCCAACCAAGTTCTGCTTTGGCTTTAGCTGGATTAGCATATGAAGTTGCAATATCACCAGGTCTGCGTTCAACAATCTTATAAGGAATTGGTTTGCCAACAGCTTTTTCCATACTATGAATGATTTCTAAAACCGAATAGCCTTTACCAGTCCCTAAGTTATATATATTCAAACCTTGCTTGCCATCAAATTTTTTCAAAGCAGCAACATGACCTTTAGCTAGATCAACCACGTGAATATAATCTCGAACACCAGTACCGTCTACAGTTGGATAATCATTTCCAAATACCTGTACTTGTTCTAGTCTTCCAACAGCAACTTGAGTTACATATGGAAGTAAATTATTCGGAATTCCATTTGGGTTTTCTCCCAAATCACCACTTTCATGAGCACCAATTGGATTGAAATAACGAAGTAATACAATATTCCAAGTAGAATCTGCTTTGTATATGTCCGTCATAATCTCTTCATCCATTAATTTCGTACGACCATATGGATTAGTAGCAGAAACAGGGAAGTCTTCCAAAATTGGAACAGTAAGTGGATCTCCATAAACTGTTGCAGATGAACTAAAGATAATATTTTTACAATTTACTTCTTCCATTACTCTCAAAAGAGTTAAGGTACCTGCAACATTATTTTCGTAATAGGTTAGAGGGATTTGGCTAGATTCTCCTACTGCTTTTAAACCAGCAAAATGAATGACTCCAGTAGGTTTAAAGTCCTTAAAAACTTTTAATAAAGCTTCTTTATCACAAATGTCCACTTCATAAAAAGTAATGGTCTGTTCAACGATTTTTTCGACAGCCTCTAGACTCTTTTTGCTGCTGTTACTAAAATTATCCACAACAACTATCTCATGGCCAGCTTTAATAAGTTCGACCACTGTGTGAGTACCAATATAACCAGCCCCACCTGTTACTAAAATTTTATGTTTCATGATATAACTGCTCCTTTAAGAATCATTAAATTGTTTAAAATTATTTAATGACCTCTTGTGTTTTAGCATAATTAGCTTCTACTGCTTCTTTTTCAGATTTCCACCAGTCTTGGTTGTCTGTGTACCACTTGATTGTCTCTTTGAGACCTGCTTCAAAGTTAGTAAACTCTGGCTTCCATCCTAGCTCATTACGGAGCTTGCTAGCATCAATGGCATAGCGGAGGTCGTGACCAGCACGATCTGTCACATGGTCATAAGCATCAGCTGGCTGCCCCATTTCCTTAAGGATGAGCTCCAGTACTTCCTTGTTATTCTTCTCACCGTCAGCACCAATCAAGTAAGTTTCACCGATTTGTCCCTTGGTCAGAATCGTCCAAACACCTGATGAATGGTCATTGGTATGGATCCAGTCACGAACGTTTTTACCTTCACCATAGAGTTTTGGCTTGATACCGCTCAAGATATTGGTAATCTGACGCGGAATGAACTTCTCGATGTGCTGGTAAGGACCATAGTTGTTTGAACAGTTAGAAATAGTCGCTTTGACACCAAATGAGCGCACCCAAGCTTTGACAATCAAGTCTGAAGCTGCCTTGGTTGATGAATAAGGCGAGCTTGGATTGTACTTGGTTTCAGCGGTAAATTTCTCACCTGGTCCTTCGCCATGACCTGGCAAATCTTCACGCAGAGGGAGATCTCCATAGACTTCGTCAGTCGATACATGGTGGAAACGAATATCGTATTTACGAGCTGCTTCCAAGAGTGTGTAAGTTCCGATGAAGTTGGTGTGGATAAATGGGCTCGGGTCATTGAGCGAGTTATCATTGTGGCTTTCTGCCGCATAGTGAACGATAGCATCCGCTTCAGCTGCCAGCTTATCAACCAAGGCTGCATCAGCAATATCTCCAACAACCAACTCAACTCGGTCACCTAAAATCTCTTCAATATTGGCACGATTACCTGCGTAGGTCAGCTTGTCCAGCACTGTCACATGGACATCTGAAAAGTTATTGTAAACATAGTGGACAAAGTTAGAACCGATAAATCCAGCTCCACCAGTCACGATAATTTTTTTGTATTCAGTCATTGATTTTCTTATCTCCAATCTGCGAATAATACTCTGAAATCCTATCAAAGAATATTATCCCAATAAATGTTAATTCCATTGAAATCATCATACTAATTATTATATAACATGAAAAATTCCATAATAAAGTCACAAAATAAATATTTATTTCAGTTATTTTTGTTGTCAAAGAATCTAATTGTGGTAAATCAAGAACTTCATCCAACCACTTTAAGAAAATGGGAAGTTTAATAAATAGATAATTAAAAACTAAAACTAAAAATAGAAAAATAATTGGCATCATAAGTAAGAGAGATTTCTCTCTTTTACTTTTTTTATTATAAAGCTCTTTCAAATCATTAAAATAATTTTCATTTCCGAATATTCCCATAAAACTAATCAAAAATGCAGATACACCAATTGATAAACATTCTAAAAGTTGAAATGAATTCGCGGAGTTGAAAACTCCTTTTATAGTTGTAACTAGAGATAATAATAAAATTGATAGTCCAAGATTTATTTGTATTTTTTTAAATTCTCGAGATTCCAAAAATTCTTTCATAATAATTACAAATCTTCTTTTCTTAAAGGTTTGACATCCTTAAGTAGTGGATGGTTCTTGTCCGCTTCAGAGACTTCTGCAGCTTCTAGGTTTTCCCACTGGATTCCTAGAGCTGGGTCTGCATAGTTGACAAAGGCATACTTCGGTTTGAGCTCCAAAGCCCAATAGTCGTTTACCAGATAGCTATAAGAAACAGTGTCAGAAAGGACTTGGAAGCCGTTTGCTACGCCACGTGGCACAAAAATCCCCTTGCTAGCATCGATCACTGTCTGATAGGTATTACCAAAGGTCTCTCCCTCACGCAGGTCAACCCAAGAACCTAGAACCTTACCGTCATCTGCAACAGAGATGTACTTGTCCCATGGCTCAGCATGTAGACCACGTAACACATTTTTACGAGAAAAGCTGACATTATTTTGCAGTTTTCCTTCTGCAAAAAAGCTTTCAGGAAAGCCTAGCGGCAGCATTTTTTCCTTTTGGAAATTTTCCTTAAACCAGCCTCGGTTGTCTCCGCGAACAGGGATATCGAACTCCAGCATACCTGGAATTCCGGGAACCTCACGCGCTGCTAATTCCTTATCAAAAAATTGTTCACTCATTTTCTTATTCTTCTCCAATCAGGCGCAAGAGATAGTGGCCGTATTCATTCTTTTTCAATGACTGTGCCAATTCATGCACTTGCTCTTTAGTGATATAGCCCATACGATAGGCAATTTCTTCCAGATTTGCCACCTGAACGTTCTGCATACGCTGAACTGTTTCAATATATTGAGCGGCTTCTAAGAGACTTTCGTGAGTTCCTGTATCCAACCAGGCAAAACCACGTCCCATGAGCTCAACAGACAAATCACCACGATCTAAGTATGCCTTATTGACATCTGTGATTTCCAGTTCCCCGCGAGGACTTGGTTTGATGTTTTTAGCAATTTCAACAACATCGTTATCGTAGAAATAGAGTCCAGTCACTGCATAGTTAGAGCGAGGTTGTTCCGGTTTTTCTTCGATGGAGATAGCGTTCATATTTTCATCAAATTCTACAACACCAAAACGTTCTGGATCCTTAACATGGTAGCCAAAAACAGTTGCCCCTTTTTCTTTAGCAGCTGCTTTCTGAAGCATCTTACTTAAACCAGGTCCATGGTAAATATTATCCCCAAGAATCAGCGCCACACGGTCATCTCCGATGAAATCGGCCCCAATGATAAAGGCTTGCGCCAATCCATCTGGACTAGGCTGCTCTGCATAAGAGAGCTTAATACCAAATTCAGAGCCATCACCTAATAGATCCTCAAATCGAGGAAGATCAGTTGGAGTTGAGATAATCAAGATATCTTTAATTCCAGCCAACATCAGTGTTGATAATGGATAATAGATCATTGGCTTATCGTAAATTGGCATGAGTTGTTTAGATGCCGCACGTGTCAATGGGTATAAGCGAGTCCCAGATCCACCTGCAAGAATAATACCTTTCATATATGTTTCCTCTCTGTTATATATTGCTTTTATTCTACCATTTTTACAAGCGAATGTCACTTTTTAAGATATTAACTGTTCCCAAACAAAAAGTCTCTGAATCTAACAACTCAGAAACTTTAAAGTCCTTTATCCTAAAGCAACATCTAAAATCATCATAAAAACAAAGCCCACCATGAGGCCTAAAGTTGCTACATCTGTATTTCCGTTAGTCTGCGAATCCGGAATTAATTCTTCTACCACCACAAAAATCATTGCTCCTGCAGCAAAAGATAGAGCATAAGGCAAAATAGCCGTCATAGTCATAACAGCAACTGCACCTAGTACTGCACCTATCGGCTCTACAATAGCGGACATGGATCCCCAGTAAAAAGCTTTAAGTCGATACTTGCCATCTGTCCGAATTGGAATGGACAGAGCTGCTCCTTCTGGGATGTTTTGCAAGCCAATTCCCAAAGCTAGGCCAACCGCGCCGACAAAGGCTTCTAGACTAGGGTTGGCAGATAAAGCACCAAAGGCTACTCCGACTGCCAAACCTTCTGGAAAATTATGAATGGTAATAGCTAAAAAGAGCAGAGCAGTCTTGGACAGCTTCTTCTGGCTATGTTCAGGAACACTTTCTGCCTCTGAAATATCCTTACTCAGATGCAAGTGAGGCACAACCGCATCAATCAGACGTAGAAAGAAACCACCTGCTAAAAAACCTATTGCAGATGGGAACCAAGAAAGCTTACCATAAGAGCTTTGCGCATACTCGATAGACGGTGCTAAAAGTGACCAAAAGGATGCCGCAATCATGACGCCTGCCGCAAAGCCCATCATAATATCCAGTAACTTCCTACTAATATATTTAAAGAAAAACACGATAGCCGAGCCTAGAATGGTACATCCCCATGTGAAAAGACCAGCCAAAAACGCCTGCATCAGAACTGGTTGCGATCGTAACCAGTCCATAATTTCTCCTTACCCTCTAAAATCAACCATACAAAATCGTCTTGGTTTCCCCGATACAGTGTTCTTCCTCATTCCAGTAATGAATCCGCTCAAAAGATCCTTTCCGCCAGTAGAGGGGCAAACGTTCACGTATGTCATTCTGCATATCTATCTGGTCAAGTTCTGAAATCTTCCACCATTTGGGCTCCCCTTCATGATCGTTTCCCCTAACTTGCCCTTCAAATGCAGTACAAAGAAAATCATAATACACATACCGTTCTTTTTTACTTGGATTAGTGAAGCCTGAAATCCCCTTCAATTCCAAGTTTAGAGCAGTCAGCCCCGTTTCTTCTTTTTATTCGCGCCTTGCAGCTTCGAAAAAAGATTCTGGAAACTCCACCTTCCCGCCTGGTTGTATCCACCCTTTAAAGTTATCATGCTGGCGATTAAGCAGTAAAATTTCATCATCTTTTTTCACACAAACATTGACCCAATTCAAAATAGTTTCTGTCATATCAAACCTTCTTCACATACCGCTCGATAGGATAGTCTTCTGGATTCAACAGCACCGCTTCTCCTAGAGCCATCTGAGCCAATTGGCGTCCGATGAGAGGGCCAGTTGTCAGACCAGAAGAGCCCAATCCGCTGGCAGCGTAAACATGCGACAAGTTTGGAACAGCTCCAAAGAAAGGCGCAAAGTCGCTGGTATAAGCCCGTGTTCCCACGCGCTCGCCTAGAATCTCTGCAGTAGCCAACCTCGGCAAGTAAGTTTCCGCTTCTTGCTGCAACTGATTCAATACCGTCTTATCAACTGTCAAATCAAAGCCCTGATCATTTTCATGGCTAGCACCGACGCTGACCTTTCCTGCTAGAAAAGGAATGATATCCAGCTCGCCCTCAGGCATAACAACTGGGTAGTCATCCGTCTGGTCAGCCAGTTTAAAATCACGTAGCTGTCCCTTTTGCGGCCGAACATCTGTCTTATAGCCCAGTGGCTGCAAGATTTCTCCCAGCCAAGCCCCCACAGCCAAGATCACACAGTCAAAGCTCCGACCTTCCACCAGAAGTTGCTCTCCTTCTACTGCCAGGCTTACCTTTTTCTCAACCAGATCTGCCTTGCTGGCCTTCAGAATCGTCTCCGTCAAGAGCGCTCCATCTGCACGAGCACCACCGGAAGCGTAGAGAAGCTGCTCAAAGCCTTGCAAGTCTGGAAATTTCTTCTGGGCTTCCTGACTGCTGAGAAGACTCAAGTCCCCTATTAAGGGCGACTCTTGTCGACGATTAGCAGCCAGATTATAAAGTTCCTGCAGCTTGCTCTCATCCTTTTTCAGCAGATAAACTCCTGTCTGTTGGTAAAAGTCTGTCTGGATACCCGCAGATTTCAAATCCGCAATCAAGTTCTGATAAAAATCAGCGCCCAAACGCGCCATCCTGTACCAAGCCTTATTGCGACGTTTGGAAAACCAAGGACTGATAATGCCAGCGGCTGCCTTGGTCGCCTGCCCCTTGCCGTCATCAAAGACACTCACTTCCACATCTGGGGATTTGGATAGATAGTAAGCGGCTGTTGAGCCAACAATCCCAGCTCCAATCACTGCTATTTTTTTCATGTCACTTCCTCTCAAATATGTCGGAAAGGATTGGTCCAAGCCTGACTAGCCAGAATCTCAATCTCCCATCCTTCTTCTGCCTTCCAAGTATCAAGCTTTTCTTTTATTTTTTCCGTAAAAAGAACCTCGATATGATGTCCAGGATCCAGCGCCAAAAGACCTTCTGTCAGCATTTCCTGAGCAGTATGATAGTAAATATCACCTGTAATGTAGACCTGCGCTCCCTTGGCAATGGCCTCCGGATAAAAGGACTGACCGCTGCCACCACAGATAGCCACACGCTCAATGACGCGTTCGAGGTCTGCTTCTTCATAAGTGACCATACGCAAACTATCTAGTCCAAAACTTGCCTTGACCTTAGCCGCAAAGTCCCCAAAGGTCTGAGGAGCAATCTTCCCCACGCGACCAATACCGTGATCTGGCCCCGTCTGACTGAGAAAACTTGTCTCCTCAATCTCTAAAAGCTGACAGAACCAGTCATTTAGCCCGTCTTCCACGACATCAATATTGGTATGGCTGACATAGACAGCAATATCATGCTTGATGAGGTCTAAAATCATTTGATTTTGCGCCTTATCCGCCACTAGGTCCTTAAGAGGGCGAAAGATAGGCGCATGCTTAACGATAATCAGTCCAGCACCAGCCTCAATAGCCTCCGCCACCGTCTGCTCACGAATATCCAATGCCACTAGAACCTTGTTCACTTCTTTGTCCAAAGTCCCAATTTGCAGGCCTGATATGTCGCCCTCCATGGACAATTCCTGCGGGCAATAGGCTTCATAACGGGCAATAATTTCACTTGCTAACATGAAGCACCTCCTTGATACTTTCGATTTTTTTGGACATAGCAGAGCGTTCTAGCTCATTTTTTTCTGGGATATGGGCTAGAGCTCCTTCTAGTTTCTTCAGTTCTTTCTGCCATCTTAGCTGAAAAGCAGGTGACTGTTGCTCTAGTAGGTAAGGCCCGAAGCGCTTTTCTTGCTCTGTCAAAGTTTGCTGGCCTGCCTCAGCTACTATGATTTCATAAAACTTACCCGCCTCTTTTAAGATATCCTCAGCCAGCAAACGAAAACCGTTAGATACAAGCCAGCTGCGGAGCTCATCCTCTCGGTTATTGGGCTGCAAAATCAAGCGGGAAATAGATCCAAGCTTTGCTCTGCCATTTTCCAAGATCTCCGAAATCAAGCGACCACCCATGCCAGCGATAACGATGGTGTCAATCTGATCTTCCGCTTCCAAAACTGCCAGACCATTGGCAAGACGAACCTCAATCTGCTCCGTCAGCCCATGCTCTGCCACATTTTTCTGAGCAGACTGAAAAGGCCCCTCCACCACTTCACCGGCCAGAGCCTTCTCAATCCGTCCCTCCTGAATCAGGTAAATAGGCAGATAGGCATGATCGCTCCCAACATCCAGCAACTTTGCCCCATCAGGAACAAAAGCAGCTACTCGCTCCAAGCGTCGGGAAATAGTCTTTTTTTGCATTGCATACTCTTTTCTAAAAATTCTTTTATTTAGTATATCATTTTTAAGGGTATAAAAAAAGCAATGAAAAAATCAGCTTGTTAATAAGCTGACTTTGTCTCACTACTTGATTAAGAGATTTTCTATCCCCTAGAAATTATTTAATTTCTTGATACTCAGCAGCTAAACCGCGCTGAACTGCTGGACGAGCTGCAATCTTCTCCGCCCAAGTAACTAGGTGTTTGTAGGAGGTGGCATCCAAGAACTCAGCAGCGCCTGGATAAAGCTTATCCTGTACCAACTGCCCATACCAAGACCAGATAGCAATATCAGCAATACTGTATTCATCCCCTGCAATATAAGCTTTCTTGGCCAATTCTTTATCCAACAGATCCAGCTGTCGCTTGGCTTCCATCGCAAAACGATTGATAGGATATTCTAGCTTCTCTGGAGCATAGTTAAAGAAATGACCAAATCCACCTCCCAAGAAGGGCGCAGCTCCTGTCTGCCAGAAGAGCCAGTTGAGCACCTCAGTTCGACCTGGCAAATCGGACGGAATCAGCTTTCCAAACTTCTCTGCCAGATAGAGCAGGATATTCGCAGACTCAAAGACAGGAATTGACTTATCAGCAGACTGATCCAACAAGGCCGGAATCTTGGAGTTGGGATTGATTTTCACAAAGTCTGATCCAAACTGATCTCCATCCATAATACTAATCTTATAGAGGTCATAGGCAGCCTCAATCACACCTGCTGCCAGCAGTTCCTCTAGCATAATCGTCACCTTAACCCCATTTGGAGTTCCGAGAGAATAAAGCTGAAAAGGCTCTTTACCGACAGGAAGCTTCTGTTCAAAGCGTGCACCTGCAGAAGGCTGATTGATACCTGAAAATTTTCCTTGGTCGCTGTCCGCAGCAGACCAGACTTTTGGCAATTGATACGTCATACTTTTCTCCTTTTTTATAAAACCAAGGGCCTGTCATATCTAACAGGCCACTGTATATCTAATAAAGTCAGTCCTTCCACAAATCCATTGCTCTAAGGAAATCATCTGAAACCGTAACATTCTGTGGATTAAATGCTTCACGTTCCTCTCTTTTAGCTTCAACTTGTGCTAAAGTCGTAATACCTTCTCGTCTCCAATTTCGTAAAATTGCTTGGATATACTTCCAGTTAGCCTTCCCATTGAAAACTGCTTCTCGAAGAGCAGCTTTTACTAAGTCAGGATTTGTTTTATCTTCCTGTATAGTTTTAGTCAAATCCTCAATCTCAAAAGGAGTCAAGAGGCGACCTAATTCCTGTTGAAAAGTTTCGACTAAATCTTTTAAAACATTTTGAGATGCTCTTGCAGTTGGCTGTTGACTAAGATTAGCTCCCAGCAGTTCATCTAACTTTTCCAAGGCTGGAGAGGCATCAAAAATCGCTTCAATCTCTCCATTTAATTCAATGGTTTTATACTGTAATAAGCCTTGTTCGGTCAAATGAGACATAATGCGATTGACCTCAGACACCGTTTTTCCAATGCTTTCAGCAATCTGGCTCGGCTCTATCTCTTCCAATGCTGTCGTATTCTGCAAATAAAAGAATTGCCAAACAAGGAAATCCTCACTAGACGAGAAGATCTCTTGAAAATGAAAGTACAAGGCACTTGGTAATACTAAATTGCCTTGTTGAAAGGCTGATAAATAAGTCATAGTCCCTCTTATAAATAAGCAAAATAGGAAGCGTCATTTTCTGGATTCTCCCAATCAAATGGCGTTTCTTGATACACTGCATAGTTAATCCAATTATTGAAAAATAAAGCCGCGGCTGAACTCCAACGCAAGGCCGGTGTCGCATGGACATCATCGTTTTTAAAATAATTCTCTGGAATGTGTGGATTCTTCCCTGCCTTCAAGTCTCGGAAATACTCTCTGGATAGAGTATCACGGTCGTATTCCATGTGACCAAAACTATACACCTCTCGCAAGTCTCGGCTAGCCAACACAGAGAGACCCGTATCTTCTCCATATGAGAGAATTTCCAGATTGGTCAGATTGACAATATCTTCCTTCAGAACTTCAGTATGGCGGGAATGAGGCGCATAAAACTCATCGTCAAAGCCCCGGAAAAGCAGATTGTTGCTGTCAGCAGACTGGCTATAGACACCTGATAATTTGCGCGACATCTGGTACTTGTCAACGCCATAGCGGGCGTAAAGTCCAGCCTGAGCTCCCCAGCAAATATGCAGAGTCGAAAAAACATGGCTCTTGGACCATTCAATCACCTGCTGGAACTCTTCCCAGTAATCCACCGCTTCAAAAGGCAGATGCTCTACTGGTGCCCCAGTGATAATCAAGCCATCAAAATAGCGATTTTTAATCTCATCAAAAGTCTTATAGAAAGTCTCCATGTGCTCTGCACGAGTGGTTTTAGATTGGTGCGAGCTCATATAGAGGAAGTCAATAGTCAACTGCAACGGAGTATTAGCCAAATGGCGAAGTATCTGAGTCTCCGTCACCATTTTCTGAGGCATGAGATTGAGTACCAGAATATTCAGAGGGCGGATATCCTGATGGTCCGCCCTATCGTCATCCATGACAAAGATATTCTCAGAACTTAAAATTTCAACAGCTGGTAATTTTTTATCAATCTTAATTGGCATGAAAATATCTCCTATCTCTAATATATTTATTATACTGAAAGGAGATATAGTTTTCAATTATATTTTATCTTTACCTAGGTATAGCCTGAAACTATGTATTAATAATGCATCAATACTTTATAGTCATATTCGCCAATAACTTCACGGCCTTTTAATTCATCCAATTCAATAAGGAAGGCACATCCTGCAACGATACCACCAAGACGTTCAATCATTTCAATAGTTGCCTTAACAGTTCCGCCTGTTGCCAATAAATCATCAACAATCAATACACGCTGACCTGGCTTGATAGCATCTGCATGCATGGTCAAAGTATCTACACCATACTCTTTTTCATAGTCAGCTGAGATAACTTCGCGAGGAAGTTTGCCAGGCTTGCGGACTGGAGCAAAGCCGATTCCTAACTCAAAAGCAACTGGACAGCCCACTATAAAGCCACGAGCTTCCGGTCCAACAATCATGTCAATCTTCTTGTCTGTCGCATATTGAACAATCTCACGAACAGCGTAACTGTATGCATTCCCGTCTGCCATCAAAGGGCTGATATCACGGAAGGTAACACCTTCTTTTGGATAATTCTCAATTGTTGCAATATAGTCTTTTAAATTCATAATGTTCTTTCTATATAAAAAATTTTTACTCTCTATTATACCATTTTTTTATTTAAATGTGCTTGAAATATTATTTGTTAACTTTTATTTCTCCATCAAATAATCATAAATCTCCTGCACAGTGCCCAGAGCCATGAGTTCTTGTTCTTTGACTAGGCGCTTAAGGTCTTGATAAATGTGACTGCTGTCAATTTCTTTCTTTTCTGCTTCCTTATTGACCTTCATGACGCCTTCTGTGATGCTGACAAAGCCCAGCTCTTCAAAAATCTGAATCATTTTGACCAAGAGAATCTGGTCAATTTTCAGATAAGCTGCCAGATCCTTGAGTTTATAGCGAACATCAAACTCGGGGAACTGATAGATTGTTTTGTAGAGTTTGGCAAACTGCTCACGAGAACCATAACCTGTCAGATAGTATGGCTTGGCAATCTCATTTTTAAAGTAAATCGCTTCGAAATCTTGAGTCTGAAGAATCTTCTTCAAGGCCTGTAAATCATCAGGCAGGTCATAAACCACAACTGCTCTGCTATTTGCCAAATCCGGCAATTCCTCTGTGAAACGCAAAACTGGAACCTTGTCAGGTAGCGTCGCATTTTTTCCGCGGATATTGAAAAGCTGAACACCATCTACACGAGCATCTACCAGCATGAGCTGGAGACTGGTCTGTCCATTCCATTTATTGACAGAGAGGCTGACAGCTAGCTCCAGATTCTTGGTTTGTGCAAACTCTGTCGCCAGGCTTCCTTGGCCAAAAGCAACTACTTCAAAAGTAGCATCTTCCTGAGAAATCTTCAGCTTGAGATGGCTATTGCCAGCTCCCATAGTCCGAGCATTGTCCACTTTAAAATCCTTGAGGTAAAAAAGTGGCTTCTTATTGTCCATACCAAAAGGCGCCAGTTTTTCAAAGCTTTTGAGTGTATCCAGGGTCAGTTCTGGCAGATGCAGCTCCTCATCTAAATACAGAACAGTTTTACAAGTCAAATCCAAATCATTATCTAAGATGTAGGCTGTTAGGATATCAGATAGCTCCGCCAGCTTATCTGCCTCGAGAGTCATCCCAGCTGCTCCAGCATGGCCTCCAAAGGCTACAAAGAGATCACGATGACTGTCCAAGGCCTCAAAAATATTGACTGTTTCAATACTACGGGCGCTGCCCTTAGCGATACCATCCTCTATATTAAGCACTATGACTGGCTGGTGTAGCTCTTCCAGCAAGCGCCCAGCGACAATTCCTAGCACACCAGGGTTCCAGCCTTCCTTAGCAAGCACCTGTACTGGTTTCTTAGGGTCCAGCATGGTTTGTGCTTCTTCATAAATCTGCTGGACGATTTCCTTGCGCTCGTCATTTTTCTGGTTGATCATGAGCGCAATGTCACGAGCTTCTTCATCGTCAAATCCTGTTAAAAGCTCAACCGCTGGATTGGGATCATCCAGCCTTCCCAAGGCATTAAGTCGGGGAGCAAGCTGGAAACCAACCGTTTCTTCGTCTAGCTCATCTGGCTGAATGCCTGCAATTTTGAAGAGTTCCTGAAGTCCTACTCTCTGAGTATTTTTGAGAACAGAAAGGCCATATTTGACCAAGATCCGATTTTCCCCTGTCAGACTGACCATATCGGCAATGGTACCAATGGCCACTAAGTCCAAAAGTTCGACTTGGACTTCTTCCAACAAGGCAGTTGCTAGCTTAAAAGCCACCCCACAACCAGCCAAATGCTTGAAAGGATAATCTGCTCCGCTATGTTCCGGATGGACAATCGCATAGGCATTTGGCAACTCCTCAGGCATGGAGTGGTGATCCGTCACGATGACATCCACGCCTAGAGAATGGGCCAGCTCGATAGCTTCAAAGCCCGCCACTCCATTATCTACTGTAATAATGAGCGATATTCCTTGATTTTCAATAAAATACTTGTAAACACTGCTATTAGGACCATAGCCATCCGTAAAGCGATTGGGCAGGTAGACCTGACACTCAGCCCCCAGCTGCTCCAAGGCTTCCTTGACAATCGATGCCGAGGTCATCCCATCAGCATCATAATCACCATAGATCAAAATCTGCTCATAATTCTCAATCGCTGTGCGAATGCGCTCCACTGCCCGCTCCATATCATGCAGGTCATAAGGGTCATGAAGCTGGTCTAAACTAGGCTCCAAGAATTCCTGTAAAGCCTCTTCTGTCTGCACACCTCTTTGGTAAAGAAGACTGGCAGCGGTAGGTTCTAATCCAGCTTTCTTAGCCTTTTTTAAAAATTTTTCGTCTGTAAAATTAGTGGCAAACTGCCAGTCGTATTTTGAGCTAATCATGATGAGTGAAACACTTTCTCCGTTCAATCTTGTCTGAATATTATAACATGAAAAGACTGGTTCAACCAGTCTCAAACTTTCTATCTACGAGCAAGGTCCTCAGCCTCACTCATCTAGGTAAAGCCCCTTAGCAACACTTTGGTCAATAACTTCTAAAGCCAATTCCCAAAGAGTTTCAGAGGTTTCTTGGATAAAGGATTTCTTAGCGATGACCTGCGTTTTGGTCAGGCCATGAGGATTATCATGGGGCTGAGCAACTTCCAAGTGATTGAGCAGAGGGACTAGAGCATCCAGCACTCGTGCATACTTAGCCTCCATGCTAATGCCAGTTTCAAATTCCTGCCAAAGCCCTAAAAAGGAATCCTGCTGATCTGATGGTAGCTTGTCCAAACTGATTTTCAAGGACTCAAGTTCTCTATCGTAAGAATCGCTCTTGCCCACGTCGTCAAAGATAAAGGTATCGCCAGCATATATTTCGCCCAAATCATGAATCAGTAACATAGACAGGACCTTTTCCAAATTGACCTCTTCGGGGATATATTCTCGAAAAACTAGCGCCATGAGCGCCCCCTGCCAACTATGCTCGGCAGAATTTTCAAAACGATAGGCGTCCAAGGTCCTATTGTTGCGATGAGTGGCTTTCAGTTTTTCCAGCTCATTGGTAAAAGCCAGCTGCTGTTGTAGACGTTCAAGCATGATAAGACCTCCAAAAAATCTTGTTACCTTAATTCGTTTAGACTCTATTGATTTTTTTCTTTGAAAATACTGTCTTAGGGATTTTTAAAATAATTTCTGAAGTCAAATGAGTCAAAACTATAGTAAGTACAAATACAATTTGACCCTTATGCCATTTAGAAAAATTTGTCTCTTTCAAAAGATAAAAGGAAATTTCTATAAAAATCGGATGTAAAAAGAAATAGAGAACACTTAATTCCTTAAGATGGTATAGATTCCATTTCCTTCCAATCCTTGTCCTTAAAACACCATTGACCAGAAAAAGTGAGAAAGGAAGTAAGGCTAGAAAGAAATTTTTATCGATTCCCTGATTGACAAAAACTAACCAACCATCTAGAGCAAGTAAGATTGAAGCCAGCAGAATTTTTTTCCCTACATCTTTCTTAAAGAAATCACTATTCCAATAATCATAAAGCAAATAACCAAAGAGAATGAAGATTGGCGCGTAAAATAGACCATTACGGGTTGAGAAGAAAATACGTGCATAAACATCATATAAACGAGTCGGCCAAGTATTAGCAAAGTAAGTGTAGTAAGTCTCAATTGAGCCAAGTAAGTAGAGGAGCAAGGAAACAAGAATCGCCCATTTAGGTCCTAATTTTTTGTATAAATGATGGACAATCCAAAGTCCCAGCAAAAAAGCAGGAATATACCAAAGCTGGTAACAAAGTCCAATATATAAAAATCCAGCTATTAAAGCCAATGGGGCATAATACTTCTCAACTGGAAGAGACCAAAAATAGATAAGTGCGTACGGAAGATAAAAAATACTCCAAAAAATATACTGTTTTAAAATCCTACTTACGTAAGTTCTCATACTCTTCTTTTTAGCTAGACTAGATTTAAGCATAAAGGCAGATGATATGAGAAAAAAAGGTACAGCCATTCGCCCAAACATACTCTTTTGAGTGAAATGCAAAATTTCATTAGGAAAGAGACGTTGACAATGCACCAAAATAACTAAGATAGATGCTACATATTGAAAAAGGCTGAGCATGGCATAATTAACTGATTGCTCTTGCTCTTTAACTTCTTTTTCCACCATCTAGTTTTCTCCAAACAAGGTCAAAAATTCATTCATACACAAAAAATCTAAGCTATTATTTTTTCACGAGCCAGTAATGCTGAAAAGCTGCAATATCGCGATAAGGTGACTGGTTATTAACAGAAAGTTCCATCTCTAGCATATTTTCACGCCATCCTGGATCAGTTTTTACATCATTGGGTTGTAAACCATAAAAAATTCGAATTCCTTGAAAATCTAAAATTTCAAAAGGATAAGGCTTGATGACCTCTGGCATCTCATAATAATTAGCTTGGCCCATGCTATGCGTCAGATAATCTTTTCCAAGCAAGAGTTCTCGAGCTTTCTTAATATCATTTTCAAATATTACTGTATGCATAATTCGGCCAACGTGATTATGTTTAACAATCGACAGTTTCCCTCCCTTTTTGAGCAAACGAGAGAAAGCCATGAGGTAGGGATCAATATCCTCTACATACTCTAAAACATTATGGCAAATTATAAGGTCAAAGGATTCATCTTTAAAAATTTCTAGAACTTCTAGACTTCCCTGCAACTGCTCATAAGAATTCGTTCTTTTCCGATGGATAATCATTTCCATATTAGGTTCCAGTGCAGTGACCTGATTTTTCTCAGCAAGCTGATTAGCAACAATTCCAAAACCACTACCAAAATCAAGAACTTTCATTTCTTCAACATTTTTCAGCTGATCAAACAGAATGTCATAATAGATTTTTCCCCAAGGCTCTTCTAAATGATTTTTATAAGCTTGTAAATCCATTTTCTCATTTTCCTTTTCTAAAAAGTTGAAATTTAACTTTTATTTATAATTAAACATCTTAACCGCCAATTTATCAGCTATTCTTGGAAACAGGGTATAAAATTTATGAGCAAGATTGAGAATCCCAGGGAGATTAATTTCCCGTTTCTTTTTGCCGAAAGAGCTGACAATTTTGCCAGCTACAAAGTCAGGCTCAAGAATATACTTATCAACAGCTTTAACATAGGAACCATCAGGATCGGCAAGATCAAAAAAGGCAGTTTTGATAGGCCCGGGATTAACCGTCGTAACATAAACACCAAAAGGCAAGAGTTCCAAACGCAAAGCATTGGAAAAACCAATGGCAGCAAACTTAGTCGCTGAGTAAAGACTGGATTTGCTGCTTGCGATAAGGCCAGCCATGCTGACGATATTGATGATATGTCCTTGTCCAGCCTTTTTCATACGACTACCAAAAAGTCTAGACAGGTTCATCAGAGCAAAAGTATTGACCTCAAACATAGACTCGATGTCGCTTGAGCTGATTTTGTCAAATTCCTCAAAAATCCCATAGCCAGCGTTATTGACTAGAACATCAACGTGGCCGTACTGACTATCAATCCGCTCAGCAAATCTCTCCAAAGCTGAGCTATCTGTAATATCCAGTTCCACAAGGTCAATATTTTCGCTTTTTCCATATAGTTTTTCAAGCTTTTCCTTGCTACGTCCTACCAAAATCAATTTATCCTTAGATAAAAGTTTAACCATTTCCTGCGCTAGCCCTCCACTAGCTCCTGTGATGATGATTGTTCTCATTCTTTCTCCTTTTTTTACATTATAACATAAAGAAGACAGGAAAATCTCCCGCCTCTTTGTCAATATTGTAATTTTTTCTTGTATTAAAAGTCGCTTTAATATCCTTAAATTTCAACTTCTTCCAAGTCCTTAACCACATGAACATTTTCAAAAACTGTACTAGCATCTTGTCGCATAACGCTGATATCTTTCGACAAGAACCGAGCACTGACGTGATTGAGAAGAAGTCGTTTAACTCCAGCTTCTTTGGCTACTTCAGCTGCCTGCATATTGGTAGAATGCCCATGCTTACGAGCCATTTTTTCATCTCCCTTACCATAGGTAGCTTCATGTACAAGAACATCTGCCGCCACAGCTAAGCGTACACTAGAATCTGTTTTCCTTGTGTCCCCTAAAATAGTAATTGTTTTCCCAGGACGAGGGGCTGAGATATAGTCTGCTGCGATAATCTTTGTACCATCTTCTAGGACGATGTCTTGACCATTCTTGACTTTACCAAAGAGAGGGCCAAAGGGAACCCCCGCTGCTCGTAGCTTATCTGCATCCAGCGTGCCTTCCAAATCTTTCTGAATCACCCGATAGCCAACGCAAAAAATCGTATGATCCAGCTTATCTGCATAAACAGTGAACTTGTCCGTTTCTAAAATCTTTCCCAAACTATTTTCATCAAATTCATGAAAATCAATTCGATAAGGTAAACGAGAACCAGAAACTCGAAGACTGGACATAACAAAGTTCTTAATACCCTTAGGGCCATAAATCTCTATATCAGTCTGCTCTTCATTAGCTTGAAAAGAACGACTGGATAGAAAGCCAGGCAAACCAAAAATATGATCACCATGAAGATGCGTGATGAAAATCTTGCTAATTTTGCGAGGTTTAATCGTCGTCTCCAAGATCTGGTGCTGGGTTCCTTCACCACAATCAAACATCCAGACTTCATTGATTTCTTCCAAGAGCTTGAGAACGAGGCTGGATACATTGCGGGCCTTTGACGGCTGACCAGCTCCGGTTCCTAAAAATTGTAATTGCATATTTTTCTTTCTAAATGATATAAATCATGGCAGAACGATTCTGCGAGTGATAGTATTTTCTGCCAGCATAGGACTGAGCCAGATCACTGACTTCATCTTGATTGTAGCCCAAAAGTCTTTGGCTACCATCCGCCAGCTGCTGCCATTCAGTCAAAGCAGTCAGCTCCTTACTGTCCACGACTTGAGATTCAGCTTTGAGAGGTGTCATTTTTATTCTCCCAGCTTCTTTGTAGACCAAATACTGTGGAAAGACTTGGGCGATTTCAAAAAGCAAGTCAGCTGATACCGGCTCTGGCTTTTCAGGGAAGACCAAGCCGACTTCCTTTTTCTCGTAGCAAAATCCATAGGACTTGCCAGAAAGATTAAGCCGGACAAAAGGTTTCTTTTCTACAAAGCTAGGCTCCGCATTCCATAAGTCCAAAGCCTGACTGATTTCTAAGAAGTACTCTGTCGCGGCTTCCGGACTTTTCTTTTGATAAAGCTCAGCAAAGTAAGCATTGATAACGCTAGGTGGTGGTGTAATAAAGCTACGCTTCTGCTCTTCTGTCAGACCAGTCAATACTTGTTCTAAGTAGACCCTGTCTAGGCTTGTAAAACCACCGTATTTGAGGGCCAAATCTATATAATCAGTCATAAAATTCTTCCAGTTTCCATTTGTTTTTCTCGGCAATCCAGCCTGAAATGACTTCGATATCGTCTATGTATTCTCGATTCCCCATAATCGCGACTTGCTCTAAATCATGAATCTTGTAAGCTTTAGCCGGCGCTACCTTGATGGTAAAAGGCAAAAATAACTCTTTCATCCGCTCCAGAAGGACTTGCTGCAAAAGAGCTCTGCTATTGTCTGCCTTAGCCGAAATCAAAGAATAAGGAGTCAGGGTCGGAGTGAAATTCTCAGCCTTATCCGCTTTGTTATAGAGAGTCAGCCGAGGAATATCCAGCATGTCCAGCTCTTTCATGATGTCGAGGACAGTCTTTTCATGCTCCTCATGATGAGGGTCGCTGGCATCAATAACATGGACCAACAAATCAACATTTCTACTCTCCTCTAGAGTAGACTTAAAGCTTGACACCAGCTCCGTCGGCAAATCCTGAATGAAACCAACCGTATCCGTCAGAGTGACGTTTAATTGACCACTAAGGTTTATATTCTTGGTCGTAGCGTCTAGCGTTGCAAAGAGTTCGTCGGCCTCATACTGACTCTTACTAGTCAAGCAGTTCATGATCGTAGACTTGCCAGCATTGGTGTAGCCGATGAGTCCGATTTTGAAAATACTGGATTCCAACCGTTTTTCACGAACGGTAGCTCTATTTTTCTCCACTGCCTTGAGCTGGCGCTCAATATCATGAATCTGATTGCGGACACTGCGTCGATTGAGCTCCAGCTGACTTTCGCCTGGACCGCGGGAGCCAATGCCACCTGCCTGACGGCTGAGCATAATGCCCTGACCAACCAAGCGAGGCAGGAGGTATTTGAGCTGGGCCAGATGCACCTGCAACTTGCCCTCGTGACTCCTAGCTCTCATGGCAAAAATATCCAAAATCAGCTGCATACGGTCAATGACCTTGACCCCCAAACTTTCCTCCAGATTGACATTTTGCCGAGGTGTTAGACGGTTATTGACAATAACTGTCGAAATTTCTTTGGCATCAACCATCTGCCTGATTTCTTCTAACTTGCCAGAGCCGACAAAGGTCTTGCTATCATACTTTTCTCGTTTTTGACTATAAGAGCCAACTACTTCCGCCCCTGCCGTCTTAGCCAGATTTTGAAGCTCCTCCATGGATAGGTCAAAATTCTCCGTGTCTTCTAGTTCCACACCAACCAGAAAGACACGCTCTGTTTTTTTCTCTGTTTCTATCATCTCATATCCTTACTATGACTTGGTCAGCCAGCTACTTGTCCAGAAAATTCTTGATGTCCTCCATAACCTGATTTTTATAGTCTGGATTTCCCACCTGATAAAAGGTTACGGACATCCGATTGCGAAACCAAGTCAGCTGGCGCTTGGCGAAACGACGGGTATTTTGCTTGAGCTTGTCCACGGCCTCCTCTAGTCTCATCTCTCCTTCGAAGTAGGGGAAAAGTTCCTTGTAGCCGATCCCCTTGCTGGCTTGACTGGTTGGAGCCTGTTCATAAAGCCAACGGGCTTCTTCTAAGAGACCATCTTCTATCATCAGATCTACTCGCTGATTGATTCGCTCATAAAGTCGCTCACGCTCATCATCTAGGCAAATCAGCAGGGCTTCATAATCTGGCTGGCTGTTTTCTAATTGACCACCTAACTGAGCAATCTCCAGCGCCCTCATAGCCCTACGGCGATTTATCTGGGGGATCTCAATACCCAGCTCTGCTATTTTTCCAAACAAATCCTCATCTGACCAACTATCCAGCTGTGCCCGATAGGCCAAGATCTCCTCATGAGGGACGGAGCCACCCAGATGATAGCCCTCAAGTAAGCTCTGGATATAGAGTCCTGTACCACCGCAAATGATGGGAAGCTGTCCTTGAGCCTCAATCTCACGAATAGCCTGAGTTGCCTCAGTCACAAAATCATAGGCCGAGTAGCTTTCTTCAACATCCCTCACATCCAACAGATGATGGGGAATGCCCTCTTGCTCCTCCGGACGAATCTTAGCCGTACCAATATCTAAGCCACGATAGACCTGTTGACTGTCACCACTGACGATCTGACCATTAAAGGTTTTAGCAACCTCAATGCTCAGAGCCGTTTTTCCAACAGCTGTAGGCCCTACAATTACAATTATCTTAGTTTTCATTTTTTTCCTTGAAAAAATTTTGATTTTCCGTTACTATTAATTATAACATAAATAATAAAAGTTCAAAAAAGGAGAAATCATATGGCTAAAGGATTTGGAAAAGGCGTACTTACAGGCGTTGCAGCTACTGTTGCTGCTGTAGCAGGTGCAGTTTATACTGTCAAGAAAAAAGTTATCGAACCTGAAGAACAAAAAGCTGCTTTCATTGAGGAAAACCGTAAAAAAGCAGCTCGCAAACGTGTAGCACACTAAGAGCAACCTTAAAACTCTCTATTTAAAGTAGAGAGTTTTTTACATGATCATAAAAAAGACAAAGAATAATTCTCTTTGTCTTTTTTTATTTAATGGCTACGCTTTTTCTGCTTCAAGACCTTGACCTAGGTCTTGATAAATATCAGATTTCAAATTGCCGATTGTCCAAAGAGCAGCAAGACTAATAAGATACAAAGAGGCAAGAAAAATCATAACTGTTGAAACACCTGAGATATCCAAAATCTTTCCAATAATAACAGATGAAAATCCGCCAATTGCTCGTCCGACATTTAAGATAACATTATTAGCAGTTGATCGAATTTGATGAGGATAAAGACGAGTGATCATGGCTCCGTAACCAGCAAACATTCCATTCACAAAGAAACCAACAACTGCTCCACCTATTACCATAGTGGCCATAGAATTCGCAAACTGGAAGAGATAGACACAGACAGATGATGCAAGAAGAAAGCCAGAGTAAACGACCCTAGGTCCCCATTTATCCAAAATTTGTCCAAAAGTCAACATTCCTAGGCACATTCCCAAAATGGTTGCCACCATCCAAAGAGAAGAATCTTTAACAGAAATATTCAAACTAGTTTGAATAATCGTTGGCAACCAGTTCATCATTCCAAAGTAACCTGCAATTTGTACGGTTGTCATAACCATTAGAGCTATGGTTTGTGATGTGAGAGCTGGAGTTTTGAAAAGCTGACTTATTTTAACAGGTTGTGTTGTTTCTTCTTCTACCTTAGCTCCACCGTCGTCACGAATATTCTGATCGTCAATAGCTAAAACCATCCATAGTACCAAAGCAATGGGTGCTAGCCCAAAGAGGAAGAGGCCACGCCATCCAAGAGCAGGAGCTAGCCAGCCTGCAAGTAAAGCCGATGTAATCGAGCCTATCTGTCCAGCAATACCATTTAGCGATGAAATCCTCCCCATTTTTTCTGGCGGAACAATTCCTGCCATTATAGCAATGGCCACGCCATATTCACCTCCGACACCCATGCCTGCAATAAAGCGCATAATATAAAGGTAATTGACGTCTTTCGTAAAGAAAATCAGGCCCGTCGCCAGAGAGAAAATGAGAATGGTCCATTTAAAGACCTTAAATTTGTGATATCGGTCAGCTAACAGACCGAAAATTAAGCCCCCAACAAGCATTCCCAAATTAGTTATAGTAGCTATCCAACCACCCTGGGTACCACTAATCCCAAGTTCTGAGATAATAGAGGACATTGAAAAGGCCAGAAACATGACATTTAAGTCATCCGTACCAGAAGCGACAATCGCAGCGACTAAAGCCCGTTGATTGTTTTTGTCTAAAGACAATTTTGACATATGATTCTCCTTAATCGCAGCTCACAGACTGCGTTTATTAAATTGAATACGCCTTAAAAAGAGGTTGGAAATACTGTTCCCAACCTCTAAAAGTTTACAGAAAATTAGAGCATAGCAATTGCTAGTCTCATTTTAGAACTTTCATGTCTCACGGAACATGTTTAAAGTCATATTTAATTTTTAACAGTATAAAACAAGTTCTACTATTTGTCAAATGAAACTTAAGAATTATTTGCCCTGCATAAACTCTTGGAAACGATGAGTATCAAAGTAAATGTTGGATGCTATCAATTTGTCTGATTCGTCAAATTTTAAAAATTCCGCCACATCCAACTCTAGTTGATTTCCTTGTGGCGACTGCAAGCGATAGCGATTTAAAGCCACTACTTCTCTTCCATCTACCAGTAACTTCTTCACTTCAAGATGCTGACTTAAAGCATAGAATTGACCTGCACCTTGCAGATAAACATCACGACCTCGCCTGATTTCCTGACTGTCACACATACCATAATCAAAGTTTTCTGCTACGAAATCTTCCCAGCCACCTCTATTTACTGCGGTAAAATAGCTTTCTGCTAATGTTCTTGTATCCATTTGGAACCTCCAAAAATAATTTAGGCAGTTTTCAAACTAATGAAAGCTTGAGCCCACTTAAGAGTATACAAAAAGCAATATGACTACAGTCTGTCATATTGCTGAAGATTTTTTTGAAGAGTATCAATTAATTTATCCTGTAAGATTTTTGGTGATATGACCTTTACTTGCTGACCAAAACTTAAAATCAATTCGAAAAAGGCAGGTGTTAATGCTCTGAAAGCATGGACCTTGATTCTGGTTTGCTCAACAGTGATTTCTTCTTCTGTGAAATGATCATAAATTTTTGGAAGCGCAGACTCTGTGAAAATCAACACTACTTCCTCTTTACTGCCCTCAACTTTATCTTTAGATGGATTTAGAAAAAGATCTATCTTTTCTTGAGGTAAAAGTGCGTAGTCACCAACTTCTATCCCCTCACCTACTATCTGCAAATCACGAATTCTGCTAAGCTTGAAAATACGAAAATCTAATTTTTCAAAGCAGTAGCCGATCACATACCAGGCATTTAGTTTAAAAATCAGTCGATAAGGAAGAATTGTTCGCAGGCTTCGTTCTTGTTTTTTAGAAAAATAAGAAAAGGAAACTTTCTTTCCAGTTTGTATAGCCTGCTCAATTTCAAGTAAATAATTTGTATTGAGAGACCATGAAGTAAGATCGAAGTAAAAAGGATTAACATTATCAGTCACTTCTTGAGAAGTAAGCTTATGCTCAATGCTGTCAAAACTTGGACGACCGACAATTTTGCCAACATTTTGGCTCATATTGATGATAAACTGCTTTTCTTCTTCTGTGAAAAAGCTGCTGTCCATCTTGTAGTCATCTGGTATATAAAAGCCTCCCTTATCCCCACGTTCAGAGTAAATAGGGATTCCGGCTAAGCTGAGCGTATCCATATCTCGATATACGGTACGAGTAGATATTTCAAATCGTTCAGCAATTTCTTTAGCCGTTATCTGCTTCTTATTCAAAAGGGCTAATAAAATATAAATTAATCGTTCTAATTTCATAATCTTTATTTTTCTATAAAGTAGAAACCATCAAATAATCATCTTGCAACTCTTTATAATTAGGCTAGATACTCCTTCAAGGCTTGAACTTTATCCGTTTTTTCCCAAGGCAGGTCAATGTCTGTCCTACCCATGTGGCCATAAGCTGCTGTCTGACGATAGATTGGACGTTTCAGATCCAGCATTTGAATGATACCGGCTGGACGCAGATCAAAAATCTGACGAACCGCTTCCTGCAATTTGCTTTCTGCAACAGTTCCAGTACCAAAAGTATCAATCCGTACAGAAACCGGCTGCGCCACACCAATGGCATAAGCTAGCTGTACCTCCGCTTTCTTAGCCAGTCCCGCCGCCACGATGTTTTTAGCGATGTAGCGGGCTGCGTATGAAGCTGAGCGATCGACCTTGGTTGCATCCTTACCAGAGAAGGCACCGCCACCGTGACGAGCATAACCGCCGTAAGTATCCACAATAATCTTGCGACCAGTCAAGCCAGAGTCTCCTTGCGGACCACCAATTACAAAGCGGCCGGTTGGATTGATGAAAAATTTTGTCTTCTCATCCAAATACTGGGCTGGAATAACTGCTTTAATTACCTTTTCAATCACATCACGATGAATATCTTCATTGGTCGCTTCTGGGTCATGCTGGGTCGAAATAACCACCGTATCCACGCGCACTGGCTGGTCATTTTCATCATACTCAACAGTCACTTGTGACTTAGCATCTGGACGCAGATAGCCAATCTCTCCTGATTTGCGCAACTCTGCCAATCGACGGACTAGCTTATGACTGAGTGAGATAGGAAGAGGCATGAGTTCTGGCGTTTCATCCACAGCAAAGCCAAACATAAGCCCTTGGTCACCAGCTCCGATTAAATCCAATGGATCTTGGTCTGTATTCCCACGCACCTCCAAAGCTTCATTGACACCTTGGGCGATATCTGGCGACTGCTCCACCAAAGATGGATGTACACCGACGGTCTCTGCTGAAAATCCATATTCTGTATTGGTGTAGCCAATCTCTGCAATGGTATCACGAACCACACGGTTAATGTCTACATAAGCTGTGGTCGAAATTTCACCAAAAACATGAACCGAGCCAGTATAAACGGCTGTTTCAGCAGCCACATGGGCATCTGGATCCTGACTCAAGACAGCATCCAAAATAGCATCGGAAATTTGGTCTGCAATCTTATCAGGATGTCCCTCCGATACAGACTCAGACGTGAAAAGTTTACGTTCTGACATAGAAATGTCCCCCCTTAAAAAATATTGTTATAGAGTTACAAAGTACTGATAGGTGTTTCTATTGTCTAAGAGTTACGACGCGAAAGAAATAAAAACGATACCTTTTTATTTCCGAAGCTAGTAAGGCGCATGGGTGTCCGAAGCATAGCGGCAACCGTAGAATGACGAGCGACTTTGGAGCCGTCATTGTTTGCGAGTTACAAAGAACTGATAGAAGTTTCCTACCATCTTATCGGGACTATATAACTTTTTCATTATAACATAATTTACGCTAACACTCCTTTGTTTAAAAAAAGAAAAAGGTATAGACATAAACTATACCTTTTTAAAATTATGAATCTGCTGTTTTTAGCAAACCAATCCTGATTAGAGCTACGATTACAATGGGTACAATCAAAAAGGGCGTAAAAGATGTACCAAGTATCAACGCACAAGAAAGTTTGTACGGAACCATTAATAGATAAAGATATGACTTCGCGCCATATCATCTCTTCTCTTCTTTAGCTACTAGCGTTCCAACCAAAACAAGAACTGCGAAAACAAAAGGAGCTATTTGAAAAAGATGCCAATCAGGATCTCCTGCACAAAGAGCTGAAATCAGGTAAATACCTGAACTTGCATATAGTAAACCTTTCCTCCCATTAGTCATCCCAACCCTAGTTAAAAAAGTTGCAATAAAAAAACAAATTAAGCTAGGGCCTAGAAAAATCAACAAGACAATTCCCCATGGTAAAGCTATACTAAAAAGTGACACGAAAAGAATCAGATAAATGATCGATGAGAAGAAGGAAAATGAAAGAAGAGCCGATGTATACTTGATCTCTTTTGAATCTTTTACCACTTGTTCTGACCCATTTGCTTCATCAATAGATTGTTTTTCTTCAATCTTCTCCTTATTTTTTTCGTTATCTATCTCTGGACTTATCTCATTACGAGTTTGACTTAACTCCTGGTTTATCTCTTTATTTGACATTTGATTGATCCTTCCTACTGTAATATTTCTTTTAAAGGATAAGATGCTCTTTCATATTTTTTTATATCCATTATACTCTATTCTTTAATTATTTTCAGTATAATAATCAAGTATACCCATCTTCTTTCAAAAAATTCCAGCATCTAGACAAATATCTTTGTCTAGACCGATTACTAAATTACAATCCTTTTGGCGGTCCTGATAAATTTTTTCTATCAGACCGATAAAATATACATATTATTCAAACAGTGTAATTGATGGTAAAATGACTCTATTATTATACCTATAAGTTCAGGAAGAAAAATGATTTCCTGACTTAAGGGAGGGGAGGAATTCATTTTTGGATTGGTCTATTATCGAACAGTACTATCCACTATACCAGCAGGCCTTCTTTTTGACCCTGCATATCGCTATTTGGGGGATAATTGGTTCATTTCTTTTAGGCTTGGTTGTTAGTATCATACGACATTACCGAGTTCCCGTCTTGAGTCAGCTAGCTACTGCCTACATTGAGCTATCTCGAAACACGCCACTATTGATTCAGCTCTTCTTTCTGTATTTTGGGCTACCTAGGATTGGTCTTGTCTTGTCTTCAGAAGCTTGTGCGACAATCGGTCTCATCTTCCTAGGTGGATCTTACATGGCTGAATCCTTCCGTAGTGGCTTGGAAGCTGTTAGTCAAACCCAGCATGAAATTGGTCTCTCTATTGGTTTGACACCAAGACAAGTTTTTCGCTACGTTGTTCTTCCACAAGCGACTGCTGTAGCACTTCCTTCCTTTAGTGCAAATGTCATTTTCTTAATCAAGGAAACCTCAGTTTTCTCTGTAGTAGCTTTAGCAGATCTTATGTATGTGGCAAAGGACTTGATTGGACTCTACTACGAGACAGATATCGCCTTGGCCATGTTGGTTCTTGCCTATCTGCTCATGTTATTACCGATTTCACTTCTCTTTGGTTGGATAGAAAGGAGATTACGCCATGCAGGATTCGGGAATCCAGGTACTCTTTCAGGGAAATAATCTCCTTCGTATTTTACAAGGCTTGGGAGTCACGATTGGTATTTCAGTTATTTCCGTTCTATTATCCATGATCCTTGGTACTTTTTTGGGAATTATCATGACTTCTCGATCTAAAATCGTTCGTCTACTGACTCGCTTTTATCTAGAATTCATCCGAATAATGCCCCAGCTCGTCTTACTCTTTATTGTTTACTTTGGGTTAGCACGCAACTTTAATATCAATATCTCAGGTGAAAGTTCAGCCATCATTGTCTTTACTCTCTGGGGGACAGCTGAAATGGGGGACCTAGTTCGAGGAGCAATCACTTCTCTACCCAAGCACCAGTTTGAAAGTGGCCAAGCGCTTGGTTTAACCAAGTTTCAGCTTTACTATTATGTCATCATCCCACAGGTTCTACGACGTTTACTACCACAAGCTATTAACCTGATTACACGTATGATCAAAACAACTTCGCTAGTCGTTTTGATTGGTGTTGTTGAGGTTACTAAGGTCGGCCAGCAAATTATCGATAGCAACCGATTGACCATTCCTACTGCTTCCTTTTGGATCTATGGAACCATTCTTGTTTTATACTTTCTTGTCTGCTTCCCTATTTCCAAGTTAGCGGGTCATTTAGAAAAACACTGGAGTAATTAATATGTCTGAAACGATTTTAAAAATAAGGGACCTTCAGAAATCCTTTGGAGACAATCCTATCCTTCAAGGTCTTTCACTTGAAGTTAAAAAAGGTGAAGTTGTCGTGATTTTGGGTCCTTCAGGATGTGGTAAAAGTACACTTCTTCGTTGTATTAATGGCTTAGAAAATATTCAAGGAGGCGATATCCTCTTAGATGACCAATCCATCACAGGCAATCAAAAGAACTTTCATCTTGTCCGCCAGAAAATTGGAATGGTTTTCCAAAGCTACGAACTCTTTCCACACTTAGATGTTCTGCAAAATCTTATTTTAGGGCCAACAAAAGCCCAGGGACGTAAGAAAGAGGAAGTCATTCAGGAAGCCGAACAACTACTGAAACGTGTTGGACTTCTAGATAAAAAGCATAGCTACGCAAGACAGCTCTCTGGAGGTCAAAAACAACGGGTGGCAATTGTTCGTTCCCTTCTCATGCATCCTGAAATCATCCTTTTCGATGAAGTAACCGCCTCTTTAGATCCTGAGATGGTACGAGAGGTGCTAGAATTAATTAATGATCTTGCCCAAGAAGGTCGAACTATGATTTTGGTCACACATGAAATGCAATTTGCTCAAGCTATAGCAGATCGAATCATTTTCTTGGACCAAGGACAGATCGCTGAAGAAGGAGATGCTCACTCTTTCTTTACCAATCCTAAAACAAAAAGAGCGCAAGAATTTTTAAACGTATTTGACTTTAGCCAATTTGGCTCATATCTATAAAGGAGACGATTATGAAACTAATTAAATCAATTTTAACTGTAATGACACTTGCCCTTGCTCTAGTCTTTATCACAGCTTGTGGTGCTAGCAAAAACTCCAATGCATCAAGTTCTAAGGCTCGGACTATTGATGAAATTAAGAAAAGTGGTGAGCTACGCATTGCCGTTTTTGGAGATAAAAAACCATTTGGCTATGTTGATAATGATGGTTCTTATCAAGGTTACGATATCGAGCTAGGAAATCAACTTGCCAAAGATCTTAGAGTCAAGGTTAAATACGTCTCTGTTGACGCAGCCAACCGTGCAGAGTACTTGATCTCAAACAAGGTTGATATTACACTGGCAAACTTCACTGTGACAGATGAACGAAAAAAACAAGTCGACTTTGCTCTTCCTTATATGAAGGTTTCACTTGGAGTCGTTTCTCCTAAAGATGCACTTATAAAAGATGTTAAGGAACTTAAGGGGAAAACTTTGATCGTAACCAAAGGTACAACAGCTGAAACCTACTTTGAAAAGAAGCACCCAGAGGTTAAACTTCAAAAATATGATCAATACAGTGACGCCTACCAAGCTCTGCTTGATGGACGTGGTGATGCCTTCTCAACTGATAACACTGAAGTCCTGGCTTGGGCTCTTGAAAACAAGGGTTACGAAGTTGGAATAACTTCTTTAGGCAATCCAGATACTATTGCTCCAGCTGTTCAAAAAGGAAACAAAGAACTTCTTGACTTTATCAACAAGGATATAGAAAAGCTTGGTAAGGAAAACTTCTTCCATAAGGCTTATGAAAAAACTCTTCACCCTACCTACGGCGATGCAGCTAAGGCTGATGACCTTGTTGTAGAAGGTGGTCAAGTCAAATAATCAGTAAGATCGTAAAAAGACTCTATCAAATGATAGAGCTTTTTTAACTTAAACAATAACTAAGATAGCCACTTTTTAAATAAAATCTGTTTCAGCTATGGCTGCCTTCACTTCCACTAAAGGCAGGTGCACTAGTTCCACTTCTTTCTCGCGATACAAGTACTCAGCATACTCATCAATCCGATATTGATTGATATAAACAACACGCTTGCACCCAACCTGAAGTAACTGCTTAGTACAGTTAAGACAAGGAAAATGAGTTACATAGGCAGTAAATCCTTTTGGAACACCTCGTTCAGCTCCTTGTAGAATAGCATTAACCTCAGCGTGTAAAGTTCTTACGCAATGGCCATCAACTACCAAACATTCATGATCAATACAATGTTCTGTTCCTGATACAGAACCATTATATCCCGTAGAAATAACCTTGTTGTCCTTGACCAAAACCGCTCCTACTCTTGCACGCTTGCAAGTAGAACGATTGGCAATCAAAAGAGCCTGCGCAGCAAAATATTCATCCCAAGCTAATCGTTTTGTTTCCATTTTTTTCTCTTTTCTTTACTAAATATTCTCTTGTACCATTAAAGGCAAACCAAGAGAAGCAATCTTTTCAGCAGGTACTTTCATGCCTTCTTTAATCCATTTTGACAAGACAGAAACCAAAGCTGAGCTCCAAAAAGAATTAACATAGGATGAAGCATCTTTTTTGGATTCTTGACCTTTCTCTAAAAAGTTAAATACTGCTTGTGTCAGGTGTTTCTCTAAATTATACTCAACAGCTAGACGAATGAGGTGCGCTTCCTTCTGTGCCTCTTTAAACAGCGCAAGCCATACTTGGTAAAGCTCCGTCTTAAAATCGAACTGAGCCATTTTTTCCATAATATTATGCACAGTTTGGCCGAAAAGCTCCTCTAGAATCTCTTCTTTTGAGTTGTAGTTTCGGTAAAAAGACGCTCTGGATACACCAGCACGGTTTACTAACTCAGAAATAGTGATTTTAGCCAATTCTTTTTTCTCTAATAACTGTAATAAGGAAATTTCCAAAGATTCGCGAGTTAAACGATTGGATTCTCGATTGGAAATCGTTAAGTTTTCAAGAGATTTTTTTGACATTTTACGTTCAGGCATAACAGTTTCTTCCTTCTTGTCTCATCGGATGTCAATAGCTTTCTGGAAAAAGTCTTTCATGATATAATTGTAAAAAAAGACACAATCTTTGTCAATGTATAATTATAGGAATAAGGGGATTAAAAATGGCTTGGAAAATCGTTAGTGACTCTGGATGCGATTTTAGAGAATTAAAAGACCTGGCTTTGGACACAAATTTTGAAAATGTCCCACTAACCATTCAAGTAGGCCAGGAAATCTTTATTGACAACGCAGAACTAAATATTGACTTAATGATGGAAAAAATGTATGCCACATCAACTGCCTCTAAATCTGCTTGCCCAAGTCCAGATGACTATCTAAAAGCATTTTCAGGAGCTGATAATATCTTTGTTGTCACTATTACTGGAACCTTATCTGGTAGCCATAACAGCGCTCAGGTTGCTAAAAAACTTTACCTCGAAGAGCATCCGAATGTCAATATTCATGTGATTGATAGTTTATCAGCTGGAGGTGAAGTTGACTTGCTTGTTCAAAAGCTCAATCAGCTAATTAGTAACGACCTTTCTTTTGACGAAATCGTGCAAGAAATTACAAACTACCAATCAAAAACCAAATTACTTTTTGTCCTTGCCAAAGTGGATAATCTGGTTAAGAATGGGCGATTAAATAAGCTGATTGGAGCTGTCGTAGGCTTGCTCAATATTCGTATGGTTGGGGAAGCTGGGCCACAAGGGACCTTAGAACTATTGCAAAAGGCTAGAGGTTATAAGAAGTCGTTGTCTGCTGCTTTTGAAGAAATCATCAAGGCCGGTTATGCAGGAGGTGAAATTATTATCTCTCACCGCAATAATGATAAATTCTGTCAGCAATTCTCTGACTTAGTCAAGGAAAAATTTCCTAACGCCCAAATTCAAGCTATCCCGACATCCGGCTTATGTAGTTTCTATGCAGAAGAAGGCGGATTATTAATGGGATATGAAATCGGCTAATAATCAATCAACTTCCTAATATTTAAATCAAAGGAGACCCTAGTCTAAGGGTCTCTTTTTGATCTAAAAAGTTAGGCTGTTTGAATCATATAGAAAATGAGGGTTAAAAAGAGAAGAATACTAACAATCAAAAGAATAATTTTTTTTAAAAAATTTGTCTCCCAATAACCTGACTTACCAATTGTTGAACGAGTTTCGCTGAAAAACTGTTGGTTTTCTCTAGGCAAAGAAATAACCAATGTAATTAAAATAAGAGCAAGTAAAATAGTCAGAATAAGTAATAATTTTTGCATTTTATTTCCTCAAGGCTCCAATCAATGTAAAAATCAAGCCAATCAAAATCATCAAGCCCAAGGCGATGACAAAGACCTTGTTGAGATTTTCACCCAAGCTAGCCTTTTCTTTCTTGGGCTTGCCATGCTTAAGCTCATTTAACCGTCCCTCAATATCCTTATGAAATAAATCTTTTTTAGCCATGCTGACCTCCTAACAAGCCTTGGAGAGTCTCCTGATAAAGACTGACGGGTACATCGTTGGCATGCCGGCCTTGAGCTTGCAAGGCCGACCGCATCTGCTCAACACCAGATAAGGCTTCTTCCAGAGTCGATGCCAGCTGATCAGGCTGGCTGCTGTCGAAAATATGCTGCTGGGCAATGTAGTGTCTGTCATGCAGGGTCTGCTCAAAGCCTAGGATCAAGAGATTGTTCTCAAAAGCCTTGCGCACTGCCTGCAGGACCTGACCGCCGTGATTGATATCCAGATAAATATCTGATTCCAAGTATAGCTGCTCTATCTGCTTAAGACTAACATTTTGATAAAGGACGACATTCTTATAGGACAGCATAGACAAGAGCTTAGGCGACATTTCCGTAAGGGCTGCAATGCGAAAGACTAGCTGTGGCAAGGCTTGAACCAAATCCTCTAAGCCTTCAATCTGATCTGAATGAGTCAGAATTAAAGCGTCTTTTCGTAGGTAGTTGTCCCGCTTGAAGTCATAATGATAGCCCAAATGCAGGAACTTCTGCTGCTGGTCAGTCGCTGCTAGACTCATGGCCTTTTCATAAGTTGCTAAATCTGGAATGACAATGGTCTGCACCCGCAGCTGACTATTTTCCAGAATCAGCTGCATATTGCCCGGAAGCTCGTCATACAGAGGTTCCTGCCAAAAAAGAATATCCTGGCCAGCTCGACCTGTCAAGCTGTGGGAAACCAGGAAAGAATAAGCCAGCGAATTAAAGAGAATGTGATCCAAATCCAAGTCTAGCCGCTCTAAAAAGAAACGGATAAAATCCACTCGGCTTTTAAAAATTCGCAAAGGCTCTTGGTCCAGGGTCAGGATGATGTCACCAGTGGCATGATTTTCCACGATACGCTCCTGACCATCTGTGCTGTAGTAGGTTGTGTTGAAAGCCTCCTGGCCTGATTTATAGGCTGTTTTGGCAAAGCAACGGCCTTGCTTATTATAGCGCTCACTCAGTCGGAGCTGGCCTTTTTTATCCAGCCAATCCACCTGTTTGACCAAGCGACCCTTGGCCAGACTGGCATAGTGAATCCGTGCTCTTTCTTCTCCCATGTCACTGACACGCGCCGCCTGATGGTCGCCTGTGATTTCCCAGAAAGGGGGCACTGGCACTTGATTGAAAAAGAGCGGGTGATCTACTCCCTCTTCATCCCCCAGAAAGTAAGTATAGGGGGAGATCATGTCGTCCGGCAGAAAGCCATTGGCCTCAATGACAATGGTCGGACAGTCATAGCCAGCTGCAAGGAGAGAATCATGCAGATCCTGGGTTTCCTGATTGTAATAATCAAAGAGCTGAATCATCTCTGACCTCCTTTAAAAGCTGGGACCAAGCCGCTTCAACCCGGCTGGTCAAATAATTCTCGGCCACTTGATAAGAGTGTTGGCTCATCTCCTGCTGGCGCCCTTGGTTAAAGAGAGCTATTATTTTCTCCACAAAAGCAGCAATGATCTGGTCCTCGACATGATTGGAACTAACCGGTAGCAGATAGCCATTTTTACCATCATCGATAAAAGTCTGATTGCCATAGCGGACATCAAATCCAATGAGGGGCAGACCCGATCCAACTGCTTCCATGAGCGTTAGACCAAATCCTTCGCTGGTTGAAGCCGTCAGATAAAGCTCATAGCCTGCATAAATCTGGCTCAAATCTGCATGCCCTTTAAGCCGAATGTAGTCTTGAGCTCCTGCTTCCTCAATCCTACGGCGCAGCTTGTCCTCTTCGCTCCCCTTACCGTAAATATCCAGAGTCAGCTCAGGTAGCTGGGCATGGGCTTGGACAGTTGCTGCCACTAGCCAATCGATATGCTTTTCCGTAGCAAGACGCGAAGCTGTGATCATGGAGTAAGGCTTGCGAGGCTCTTTGGGATAAGTCAGCTGGTCCAGACTCCCCACCGGTATGGTGGCAATTTTGGGCTGCTTGTCCGAGTAATGATGGAACTGCTGCTCTAGAATCGTTTTCTGAGTCTCTGTTGCCACGATGAAGAAGTCAACCTTGTCTGCATTGGTAAACTGGTAGTCATAAAAATTGTTCCAGAGAATGTAGTCATCACTGCTGGCATTTTCACTGAAATGCTCAGCATGGACCACTACTCCCAGCTTAGCCTTCTGACTCTCCTCAAAGACAACCTGACCAATCCCTGTCTCCCGATCCAAGATGACCACATCATCTGACTGCAGCGACAAACATTGGAGAAAATAGCGGACCAGCTCAGCCTTGGAATAGAAAATCCGATCTGGAAAACGGTATAAGGCTTCCTGACCATCCTCTATCAACATGTCATAAGCCACACTGCCGTCTTCGTTGTAGAAACGGCGCTGGTAGAGGGTTGCGGCGTCATTATAGGGTGCAAAGTACTCGCTGGCATAGCGGACATAGGAGAAATAATCCTTGCGAATCAATCTCCCCCGCGAGACATACTCCACATGCTCCACAAAGTCCTGGTCTTCCTGCCGCAGATAGCAAGTGATAAACTGATCATCCTGCGGATAGAAATAACGGACAATCTTGCCCTCTTTCTCTGAGCGCTCCGGCTGACCTGCGACTTGAGCCAGCACCTGATCTAGCGTCACAGTCGTCGGTGCAATCTTGATATCAGTAAAATAGTTATAAAGCCAGATAATCTCCTCATCCAGAAAACCAATATTTTCTGTCAAATGTTGAATGTTATCCGCTAAAATCATATCCATAAAGATAAACTTAGCCGGTTGCTGCATTCTTCTTAAAATCTGAGCTCGATAAGCTTGGGCATATTCTACACCACTACTTGCCCAGCCGATGCCTAAGTTGATGTTATATACTGTCATATTTTCCTCATCCTATGGGAAGTACATTACGACCTCTCCTTTGGGGTTAAGTGCCAATTCACTCATTAAAAGATTCTTAACAATTTGGTGTTTCATCCGTTCTTTCATATATTCAAAACCATCATAAGCTTCTTGGTAGTATTCTACCAGAGGATTTTTCATAGAGAAATGCTGTCCGCTCAAGGCTGTCCTGAGTTGCTGCAGATAGTCTACCTGCTCGACCCAGTTCTCATCGATCGCTTTAAGAATAGCCAGGCGCTGGAATTGACTATAAAGCTTGTCTGACTTTAGATAGCTTTTCTTTGCCAACATTTCCTGCTCAGCAATGGATTGAAGAAGATAAGAGACTTCTTTTGACGAGTGAATGTCAAACTCCTGCGGAATTCTTTCAGCCCGATTGCTAAAATGATGCAGAATAAATCGATAAAAATCTGCCCTATTTTCAAAACTTTGTTCATAGGCAACTTGTTGAATGACATACTCAAGAACTCGATTGATTTCCTCTTCCATCTCATTTGTATCTTCAAGTAAGCGATTACGCTCCGCATAGGTCAGTTCTCGCTGAATCTTCATACTTTGTGCATACTCCAAAGTCAGGCGTCGTGATAATTTAGCATTGCCCTCACTAGCTTTTTGTGCTTTGGAAACAAGTTTTTTAAAGCGCCTTTGCTTAAGCAAGATAGGGTTGTTCTTAAGATCTTCTGGAGAATAATCTCGATAAAAGTTTTTTATCCAATCTGGTCCCCATTTTTTTAGTAAATCATCTTCTAAAGAGATGAAAAACTTACTGATCCCCGGATCACCTTGCCTGCCTGAACGGCCACGAATTTGTAGGTCAATTCTATGGTTTTCCATTCTTTCAGTTCCAATAACAACCAAGCCACCTAGATCAGCTACTCCTGGACCTAATTTAATATCTGTTCCTCGACCAGCCATGGATGTAGCTACAGTCACCGCACCAAGCTGGCCAGATTCAGCAATCATCTGTGCTTCTCGAGCCGCATTGTTAGCATTTAGCAAGTTGTGAGCAATTCCTTCTCTCAGTAAGAGAGAAGAATAGATTTCAGACATCTCAACAGAACCAGTGAATATCAAAAGAGGATTTCCTTTTGCATGATAATGCTTTACTTCATCCAGTGAAGCAAATACTTTTTCAGGCAAGGTTTGGTAAATCTGATCAGGATAATCTCTTCGAATGACAGGGCAATTTGTTGGAATCTTAACGACAGACATAGAATAAGTTTCTAGAAATTCACTTTCTACAACTTTTCCAGTCCCAGTCATACCCGAGAGTTTTCGAAAGAGTTTAAAAAGATTCTGATAAGTTATGGAGGCCATGGCACGTGTTTCCTGAGTTAGTTTAACATGTTCCTTGGCTTCGATCGCCTGATGCTGCCCTCCTTGAAGACGAGTTAATTCCATAAGGCGACCGGTTGCACGGTCTAAAAGCACTACTTCTGCTTCATTTTCACTTTGTCGTACCACATAGTCTTGGTCTTTTTTATAAACCATATGAGCTCTCAATGCTAGATTGAGATGTCGAACCAATTCCTGATTTTCTTTGGAAAAGAGATGGTTTAATCCTAAGAAAGACTCTGCTGCTCGAATCCCTTTCTGGGTCAGCCAAACTTCATTCTTCTCATCATCATAGCAATAATCCTCATCTTCATAGAGAGTTTGGACTAAAGTGTCCATCATGTCATAGAAATTTGACTGGACACGCGGAGCGCCAGATATAATCAAAGGAGTTTGTGCACTGTCTAAAAGAATAGAGTCAATCTCATCTATGATAACGTAGTTAAATTCTCTTAGAAATTGATTCTTTTTATTCTCGGCTAAATTTTCAATCAAATAATCAAATCCTAAAGCACTATTGGTTGTATATAGGATATCGGCCTGGTAGATCCTACGTTTCTCCTTGGTCTCCAAGGGCTTTGTTTCATCCGCCCTCACTGCTGTCTCAATCGTCAGTCCTAAAAAACGGTAGACAGGACCCATTTCTTTCGCATCTCGCAAAGCCAGATAGGAATTGGGAGTGACCAACATCGCTCCTTGACCAGACAAGGCATTTAGATAAAGAGGCATAGTCGCTGTCAAAGTTTTACCTTCACCTGTCGCCATTTCAGCAATATTTCCCTCGTGGAGGACAATTGCTCCCATGACTTGGACATCGTAAGGGAACAATCCTAAAATCCTCTTATCTGCTTCTCGAACAACAGCATAGGCTTCCGGCAAAAGTTGGTCCAAATTTTCCCCGTCAGCTAATCTCTTTTTGAATTCGTCAGTTTTTTTCTGTAGGTCTAAATCTGACAGACTAGACATCTCTTTTTCAAAACTCTTAATTTTAGCTAAAATTTTCTTTAAGCGCCGAATATGAAAAAAATTTTTAACCATTTGACTCCTCTAAAATTTCTTCAATTCTTAAGCAGCGAAACTCAAAAGACTCAACACCCGCACTAAGGAGCTGTACCTTATAGCTGTAGGCTTCTTTGGGATAAGTAAAAGCCATTTTATCCGAACGCTCAACAATATTGCCGACTTCTTTATTATAACGATCGAAAAAAATGAGTTTTAGAAAAACACTTTCGGAAGGGTAGGAAGTCATATCTCTAGTCAAAGAATAAGGTCTTCCCCTTTTTAGCAAAGGAAGAGAAGGTACCTGTCTATCTCCTTGATAGTTCCAACTGGAGGACCATTCATGAATCGTTTGACCAGAAGCCATTAATTTGTTTTCAAAATAGACCTGGTCAGGAGAATGAAATATGATGGTTGAACCATACAAGTAGGTGAAATCTTTTCTAGTTTTTGAGATAGACGCACCTCTCAATTCTCCCCAGTAAATTTCCTTATGTTTTTGAATCTTCATTTCTTTCTTCCAAATTCTTTTTCCAGTATGATGCGATGATAATTCATAAACCAATTGATCACCATAGTAGAATCGTCATTATGGCGACCTGAAATCCCATTGCTCATTAACTGGGTTTCAGTTGGATAGAGGTATTGTACTAAATCTTCGTAAGCTGTTGGATCATAGTCTTCTTCCTTCATGTAGGCCAGGCCAAAAATAGTGTGGCTTAAATCCGCCCTTTTAATTTTTTCCCAATAACGATTATCTAGCTCCATAACATTTTCTAGGTCTTTTCCTCCTGTATGATGATGAAGTATATCAAGAGCCATCGGAAAAACTTCTGGTAACTGAAGACGACCTCGTTTAGCAATCGTTCCAAGATTAGCAAGTGGTTTACACAATATAATTGCTCTAGGGCTGAAATCTGCCCCATAATAAGCGGCCCCATAGGTTCCCATGGATATACCAGATAGGATTAATTCTCGCTCAGAAAAACCTAGCAATGCCAGATGTTCTTGGATTATACGTCTGATGCCCTCTTCTAATTCATCGCTTCCAAGATAAAAGACACCACCGTCTAATCGCTGATCAGAAAAAAGAAGAAAAGGGCATCCTAAACCTCTCATCATTCCAAATCCTTCGAACCCTTCTGCTCTGCGGTAACCAGAAAAATAAACAGCCAAAGGCGGCTTAAAATCACCAGGATAAAAGAAATAATTGATTTCCTGCCGATGACTATCCTTTAATATTTTACCTCCCAATACAAACTTTCCAAATTGATAGCGAGTCAAACGCTGATGGAAGGCACCGATTTTTAAAGAACCAAAGCCTTTGGCTTCTAAAGTGATTCCTAAAAAGGAAGTGAAATCATTGTCTAAAACAATAGCTTCCTGCATATCAGTTTCTGAAAAAACTGATTCTCTAACAAGATCAGCAGCCGAACCTTCCTGAATATTATAAATTCTTAAGCGAAGTTCGCAGCTAAAGTCTTTTTCATATTCAAGCCAAATTTCTACAGGATTTTTCTTGCTTGCTACAATGTTATATTTCCAAGACACAATTGGCCTAAAGTCTGACCCAAAATTCCCTTCCAATTCCAAATTTTCATAGCCATTGTGACAAATCCTGCCTTTAAAACCTGGACTAACGACCATATCAAGAGGTGTCATCTTATCTCCATATTGGCCACGAAAAAGTGCCTTAGAAAGTTTTCTCAGCAAGTCTGGTCTATCACTTAGATCTATCTGTTGAGCGCAGTATCTCTTTAGGAAAAAGGTGATAGACTCTTGACTGGCTTGCTGCTCCTTACTGTAAAAAATAGTATAAGGAATGATTTTTGATTCAATCAAAAATAAATCTGGAATCAAGTCTAAATCGTCTACAATAATGGCGCTGAAATGACTGATTTTCTCCATTTCGATAACTTTTTTGATGGCTAGCTGAGAGTGAGGAAAGAAATAATACCAATCCATATTATCCGGAATCATTACTTCCTTGCTCCAATCAATAGAACCAATCTGTAAGATTTTCAGCTTATTTTGCATCTGCAGCCTCCTTGAGCCACTTCTCCCACCGGGCAATCACTTGATGTCCAGTATTCAGTTTGATCTTTTCGATTGAATAAATCAAAGCCTGATTCCAATTTTTCAGCCCCTGTAAATAATAATCTACAGCAACCGCAAGTTGAGAGATAGAATCAAGAATATAACCATTTTGCAAATGGGTCACATAGTCAGAAGCAACTAGATTGATCTGTGGAATACCAGCAGTGATTCCAGCAATTTGTGTATAAAGATTGGGCTGCTCACTCAGGTCAATGATTAATCTAGTATCATCTAACTCTTGAATCAGGCTAAGCTCATCTGTAATGTTCTTAATCCTAAATCGGTATTCCAATTCTTGGTTTTCCGGCAAGGGGTTTTCTGCTTGGTTATTTTTATAAGATTTTTTGATAAAATCTTTTAAATCCAAGTAATCAGAAATAAGTTCTTCCACTTTATTCTCCACCTGTTTAATACCTTCTTGCCAAGCATTGTATACACCGATAATCAATTCTGTATCTGGATTTTGGGCCACATAAAAGAGAACCTTAAAAATAGCATAGTCATTCAACAGCTCATTAAGATCAATTTGATAAAAAATCTTTGACTCATGATGTTGTTGACTCTTTCCTAGCTGCAAACGTGTATCAAATGGAGACAAGTAATGAACCTTTTGTGCCTCAAGTGGAAAATGATTCTGGAGAGTTTCTTTGAAATCCATTCGATCTGTCAATACCAAGTCCACGTACTCCAAGTTAGCTTTAAGATTCTCTATGTTACTTGCCCGATTTCGTTCGTGGAAAAAACTGAGAATACTATGAGAATGTTGAGGTAACAGCTCGAGCATAGTTTGATTACCAAAAGGCTGAGCAGCGACAACAAAACGGCTGTCTTCTTCAGCATTACGAGAAATATAATATCCCAGCTTTTCAAGAATCAAATCTGGCATCCATTCATAGTCCAGCTTATCAAAGTCTTGAGAAAAGACTGGATTGACTACTACATGATTACTTTCAGTCTTTAGGTACTCTCGAATACGCCAAACACCATTTGGATTTAAATAGTCCTGGTATACTTCCTGACCATCTTCATAGTAGACAATACTGGAGATAAAGCCTCTATCATCAAAAATTTTAAGCTTTTCAAGCTGGTCATCCTTGAAAAATTTAATAAAACTGATAAAGCCTTCAATTCCAAACTCAACATGAGCATAAAGCTGTCCTTGCCTGCGAACGATAATCAAAAATGGGGTATAAATAAATTCACAATCATCTTCCCAATCAAGATCTTTGAGTTGTAAAACCTGCATATCATTAGATTCTACAGCCTGGATTTCATCAAAAACTGAGTAGTATTCCGTCTCAAAAATATCTTGCCGATGTAAAAAATAACGGGCGTGTGGCATATAGGCTTGTAAGAGGAGTTTGACTGGTAGATTCTCACTTTGAAAAATCCGAATCTGATGAATAGTGTCATCAAACTCAAGCCTCTGCATAGAGCGGTACCAAGGGATAATATCTCGGTGCCAAACCCTCTTTCCACTTCCACTCCATGAAGGAATAAAATAATACATAGTTCCTCCTAGAACAATGAACGATAACGATCATTAAGTGTTAAGGTATCTACCTCATCCTTAATAGAAAAGACCATTCCAATAAAAATCATAAACATACCAGGAATCATACCAAGCCTCATATAGCGAATATCCAAGAAAATCAGAAGCATTGGAAGACCAGCCACCAAAACTAGGTAAAGCGCTCCGACAAAGGCAAAATAACCTACTGTTTTGTGAATATAACGACGGGTTGCTTCACCAGGATACAAATTTTCAATATATTCCCCACTCCTTTGCATCCGCTCTGCAATTTGATCACTGTTAACATTAATAAAAGCAAATGCCCAAGCCAGAATAAAAATAGCCAGCAGATAAAGAATAAACCAAGGTATTCCACCCATCGCTAAACTTAGAATCCCTTCTTTTAACAGCCTATTATTTGGTTGAAAAAACAGAAGGAGCATGAGGAAATACTGAGGAATACTGACCAAGGTCATTGCATACATAATAGGAAGACCCCCAGCAGCATTCACTCGGATATCTAGGTAGGAATACTTTTTAAAACGATTGTGTATGTTAATCTTATTGATAGGTATTCTATACTTGGCTCTCTCAACTAGAACAGCAAGATATAGAAAACAAAGACTAAAGAAGCCTATTAGAGCTAAAATAAGAGGAGAAATTTTGAGTTCTTGGATAGAAAGCCATATGTCCTGAGGAATATAGGAAATCATACTGACCATGACAATCATAATAGAACCCCCAAGCCCCATTGATGAATTAAGGTCAGTCAGCCAAATAAGAAAATATGTTCCCGCTATTAAGATCAAGGTATTCAAGAAGACAATCGTTCCTTGTCCAACTCCTACCACTGTCTTCAAAGGCAAATTAAGAACTAAAGCTAAAGATTGGATTAGAGCAATAGCTAGAGTCAACAACATTCGTCTCTTTTCTTGACTCTCCATAGAAAGTTTATTAAGCCCCAATCGTTTCGAAACGGTGAACATTTGCCAAATGAGGATGGAGGACATCCAAGGGGCTAGCCCAATCGAAAAGAAAGACATACTCCTTAAGTTTCCACCCATCAAAGCAGCTGCATAATTTAGGGTTACTGAATCTCCATTTAGTTTAGCTATACTCGAGACATCAACAAATGGAAGAGTCAACTTACTTCCCAAAACATAGATAAATACGAAAAGTAAGGTCCAAAGAAACTTTTTGAGAATAAGCGGTTTAAAAAATGACTTCACTCTGACTCCTTATGATGATGGCTTGAGAATTTTAGGACAAGACTTCCATCACCGCATCAATTAATACTTTTTTACTGAAATAGCCTTCCTTAAGCAAGAAAGAGAACTCTCTAACCCGCTCGACCATAGTCTGATACTCCTCGACAGTCAGATTTTCAACGATCCGACTGGCCTCTTCCAGACTGTCTACGACAAGGCCCAGACCGCGCTCGCGAATCAGCTCTGCATTGGACAGGTAAGAAGGGACGATAACCGGAATCCCAGCTGCCAGATAGGTGGCAGACTTATGAGAGATATTGAGACCGTAGTATTCCGGCTCGTCTGCTGGATTTTCCTCAACACCCCAGACCAGACCCAGACCGCCCTTGGACAGCTCCAAGAGCAATTCTGGCCGGCTGACCCAGCCGCGATAGCTGACATTGGCCTCTGGATTTGACTCTTCTTCAGGCGAAAAAATCTCCAGTGGCGTTGCATAAGACCAATTAATCAGATGTGGAAAACGCTCCACACTTCCTGCAAAATACAGCTTAGGCGCAAACTGAGGCTGGTGCAGGGGCAGATCATAGGGATGATCCCACATGCGCTGGACCAAAATCTTGTCCACCGTCAGCCCCTCTGCCAGAAGCTTATCCCGCATCTGCTCAGAAGGCACGATAACCACATCGGATTGATTATACATGTCGATATATTCCGGCATCAGATAGTAGTTAGAGGGAAACATCAGCGGCGGCACATCATGGATAAAGGTAATCAGCTTGGCCTGCAAAATCTTCAGCTTGCTGATAAAGGCCTGGTCAAACTCCCGACCGTTCCAAGTCGGCGACTGATAGATAACTACATCGCCATAGCCCACACTGGCCATAATGCCGTCCAGACGACGACTGAGCTCCGACTGGCTGTCGCTGTAAATATCGTAAAAATAAAAACTCAGTTCATTGAAGCCCAGCTGCTTGGCTAGCTTGGTCACATCATTCTGGGCAATCAAGGCCGTACTCTGGCCAGACATACCGTATAGATTGGTAATATTAACTTTCATATTCTTTTTCTAATCTTCATTCCTGAGCCAGATTGGCAACAATCTGACTGTCATAAGCTTGGTCATCTCTAAACTCAATATCCTGATCAAAGTTGTGCTCAGCCGTATGCTTGTGCGACAGCTTGACCTTGTGCGTAGCCCCCATCTGGAACCACTCATACTCTGAGTCAATATGCCCAATATCCAGCGCCCGATAACCTTCCTGAACCAGATCATAGACCAAGATCTTGGCCGTCGGCCCCAGCATGGTCAAAATCAAACGATTATCCGCATGCTCTCGAACAGCCTGCTTGATGACCTCCAGCTTGCTGTAGGCATTGCGCGAAGGACAGATAATCCGCTTGATGGATCTAGCCCCGTCAAAGAGGTCATTGCCCACACCAGAGCGAGAAGTCAAGCCCTCTACGATCAAGAGATCCTTGTCCTGCCATACCTTCTTTAACTTTGCAAAATAGCCCGCAGACGGCGTTTTATCTTCCAGGTCGATATAAGGCCGGGAAATAAAAGTTGATCCATACCAAGTTGCCCGGCAAATTTCTAGATAATCTGCCAAATGGTGCTGCAGATGAGCTTTCCAAAAATTCTGGGCATCAATGGAGTAGCGCTCTAGCCCTGTAAAGACATCGGGCAAACAGAACATCATATGCTCATCGGTTTTCATAGACATCATCTCTCTCAAGCGCGCTGACAGTTCTGGATCAAAATCCTGATAAGGGATACTGCGACCCGCAATCAAATCCATCTCCCCATCTCCAAAACGAACCACTGAAGCACCTTTCTCCAAGAGATAATCCAGCGATTGGTCGATAGAGAGTACAGAAATCTGCTGCTCCTCAGGCTTGGCCAAGCCTAGCTTCTCAATAGCCTGCACCATGACTTCAGGGTTATCAGCTGGAAAGACTTCCTGCCCCTGCTGGCCATGGACTGTACTATCAAAGGCAAAGACTGGCTTGCCAGCAGACTTAAAGCGAGCAATAATATCTCCCACCTCATCACCGGCATTGATATCCAGCAGCAGCTGGGACTTGGCTTCCAGCGACTCCAAGAGAGCCGGAATGCCCGCTATATCTGAACTGACGCTGACGTTAGGATACTGGAGCAGACGCGTGATTGGCTCTGCTACCACTACCGGTGCAGCGATGTAGAAATGACAGGCAGGCAGGGCTTGAATCAGATAATTGATATGCATCAGGTCACAAGAGTAGGTGTAGACTAGGCAGGACAGGCTTGAGCCCTCTTCCCCTTCCACCATATTTTGAGTCAGGGCTCTGACTGGCTCCTGCATATCCGAAAAATCCAGGCCCTGATAGAACCACCAGACCTCACGATAGATGGACTGAGTATACTCTTTCCAAGGCTTGCGCTCAGTTAGATAGTGGATAACCGGCGGATAGAGACCTTTTTCTGGCTCATAGTCCGAAAAAGTCGTATGGAGCGTAATGCAGTTATAAGCAAAGGGTAGCTCCAGCCAGCGGTTTTCAAAAAGCATATTGAGAATGCTTTGGTCACCCTGACTGTCTTTATCATCTAGGCTATCAGTCATCTCAATCAATTGACCCGCAATATCGTTTTCTCTCCAGTAGTTCACATTAATTAGTAAAACACCTGAATTAAAAATCTGCTCGCCAAAGTATACTTCTCCACCCAGATCTTTTACCGCTCCAAGCGGATAGGAACCTAAATCAACTGCAAAAATTTCTGATAAGTCACGTGTAACTACAATATCGCAATCCAAATAAAGAGCTTGATCTTCCTCTACAAAAGTAGCCGTAAAATATCTCAAGAAAACTGAATAATGGATATTTGTCTTATATTGACTAATATGACTGCCATCCAGCCGAGCATTGACGATCTGGCAGTCCAGCTTGGCCAGCTTTTTTTTCATGCTGACAAACCACTCTGTCGGAAAATCACTGTTGATGACATAAAACTTGATAAAGCGATTGTGGAAGACGATGGACTTAATGATTGTTAAAACTTGATTACAATCAGAAAAGTTGGCACAAAGAACAACTGCTCGGTATTGATCATAGATTGCTTTATTTATATTATCTAACTTATCCACTTAGCAAACTTACTCCCTATACGATTACACCCTAATTAAATCTGAATCTCAAAAATTATTTGTAACTCTTTCACAACTGTAAAATCAAGAAATCATAAAGATTTTTACCCCATTTTTATGTCTATAATTACTTGTGATCATCTTGATAAATCTTATCCTAATTTTAATTGTCTATATTAAGTACAAATCCATTAAGCTATACTTGATATTATATAAAATATTGCTAGAAAAAGCTAGAACATCAAGGACTTTAACAGCATAATCAAAACAGGAAGTTTACAAACTTCCTGCTTCAATTAATGATTAGTCCTCTGACTCATTTTTCTTCCTTTTCTTAAATGCCAATCCCAAGGCTCCTAAGCCTAAAGCCAAAATGGATGCTTTGCTTTCAGATTCACCTGTTCGAGGAAGCTGTCCTTTAGAAATCCTATCATGCATTGATTGACTTGCTGAAGAAGATTGACTCTCAGACAGGCTCTGGCTAAGCGATTGTGAAGCAGATAAACTCTCAGAAAGACTTAGTGAATACAATTCGCTTTCATATATACCATTTAGCTGACTGTGTAGTGTTGATGTGCTAACACTTAATGATAGTGACTCACTAATAGACATTGATTCGCTAGCACTTACTGAAGCGCTGGTGGACGCGGACGTACTTGCTGAAACAGACGCACTCATTGACGCGGACTCACTCGAAGATACAGATGCACTCGTTGAAGCGGACTCGCTTGCTGATACAGAGGCGCTCGCCGACGCGGACGTACTTGCTGAAACAGATGCACTCGTAGACGCGGATTCGCTGGCTGATACAGATGCACTCGTTGAAGCGGACTCACTCGCACTTACTGATGCACTCGTCGAAGCTGATTCGCTCGCGCTTACTGAGGCACTAGTGGAAGCTGATTCGCTCGCACTTACAGACGCGCTCGTCGAAGCTGATTCGCTTGCAGACACAGAGGCGCTCGTGGACGCGGATTCACTCGCACTTACTGAAGCGCTCGTCGATGCGGATTCGCTGGCACTTGCTGATGCGCTTGTGGACGCAGACGTACTTGCTGAAACAGACGCACTCGTTGAAGCGGACTCGCTTGCAGATACAGATGCACTCGTTGAGGCAGATTCGATAGCACTTACTGAGGCACTGGTCGATGCGGACTCACTCGCAGATACTGAAGCGCTCGTCGATGCGGACTCACTCGCACTTACTGACGCACTCGTTGAGGCCGATTCGCTTGCACTTACAGATGCACTCGTTGAAGCAGACTCACTCGCTGATACTGAGGCACTAGTGGAAGACGATTCGCTGGCACTTACTGATGCACTCGTTGAAGCGGACGTACTTGCAGATACAGATGCACTCGTCGATGCTGACTCACTCGCGCTGACAGACGCACTCGTCGACGCGGATTCACTAGCTGATACTGAGGCACTGGTTGAGGCGGACTCACTGGCGCTTACTGAGGCGCTCGTATAGGCGGATTCACTCGCAGATACCGAAGTGCTCGTCGAAGCTGACTCGCTTGCAGATACAGATGCACTCGTTGAGGCTGATTCACTCGCACTTACTGAAGCGCTTGTGGAAGCCGATTCGCTCGCAGACACAGATGCACTCGTTGAGGCTGATTCGCTTGCACTTACTGAGGCGCTCATCGATGCGGATTCACTCGCAGATACTGAAGCGCTCATCGAAGCTGACTCGCTTGCAGATACAGATGCACTCGTTGAGGCAGATTCACTCGCACTTACTGAAGCGCTTGTGGAAGCCGATTCGCTCGCACTTACTGAAGCACTCGTCGAAGCTGAATCACTAACACTTACAGACGCACTCGTGGACGCGGATTCGCTAGCTGATACTGAGGCACTCGTGGACGAGGACGTGCTTGCACTTACTGAAGCGCTCGTCGATGCGGATTCACTCGCACTTACGGATGCACTCGTTGAGGCGGACTCGCTTGCAGACACAGAGGCGCTCGTAGACGCTGATTCACTCGCAGATACAGATGCACTCGTTGAGGCTGATTCGCTCGCTGATACAGACGCACTCGTTGAAGCTGACTCGCTTGCAGATACTGATGCACTCGTTGAAGCGGACTCGCTTGCAGATACAGATGCGCTCGTTGAAGCGGATTCGCTCGCACTTACTGACGCACTGGTTGAGGCTGACTCGCTTGCAGAGACTGATGCACTCGTAGACGCGGACTCACTCGCAGATACTGAGGCACTCATCGAAGCTGATTCGCTGGCAGATACAGATGCACTCGTGGAAGCCGATTCACTAGCAGAAACAGACGCACTAGTTGACGCGGACGTGCTTGCACTCACGGATGCGCTCGTGGAGGCCGATTCACTCGCAGATACTGAGGCACTCGTCGAAGCTGATTCACTGGCAGAAACAGACGCACTCGTGGAGGCCGATTCACTGGCAGATACAGACGCACTAGTTGACGCGGACGTGCTTGCACTCACGGATGCGCTCGTGGAGG